>ENA-UOJS01000005-UOJS01000005.1-human-gut-metagenome-genome-assembly--contig:-C74-NODE-5-length-264766-cov-78.459664_pt1 | contig 264766 bp, 242 predicted proteins | sample MGYA00242355_ERZ723902 | MGnify/ENA metagenome assembly ERZ723902
CCACTTTGTACTTTAGTTGTCAACAACTTTTTTGATATTATTTTAACAATGTTATTATACGTTTAATTCTGTATAAAAATATCTGTTTTATCAGGTTTGTAGCATACACACTTCGTACCGTCAAAATCTTCTTTATGCATATCTATACCGGCTATTCTGCTGTTGTCGTATGTTTTATAATAGTAGATTCCCTTTGCAGCGTTACAGCAGCTTGTATATATGGAAATTTCATATTCTCCGTTTTTTACCTCGCAGCAGCCTCTTGGCTGGATAATCGTGTCCATGATATGGAAGAACTGGTTTACGCATTCGTTTTCGCTCTCTCCTGCTATTGAATTCAGCTTCACAAATGCTACTCTTGCAAATCTTGATGTGGAACTTAAATCTCCCGGCAGACCGATAGCACCCATCCCCCTGCTGTAAAGCTCAAGAGGTACTTTACCTGAAAATCTGTTATCAGGCTGTGATGCTGACAAACCCATATATTGATTAAGTAAAAACATCTGGGTCTCAAACGGAGGGTTATTTGTAAGCACGCCTACAGGATTATCATATATATGAAGACCATCTTTCATAAACTCAACGGTAATATTTTCTTCTTTATCTGAAATAATCCAATGAAGTGATGATACCGGAAGTTTATCATTAAAGCTTTCTGATAACATACATATTCTGTCAAGTTTCTGTCTCGCTTCTTTTACTGAAGTGCATTGTCCAAGTATCCATGGTATAAATTCAGACTGAAGGATATTATCTCCGTCAGTATGTTTATGGGAATAACAGGCGTTTCCCACAAAATTAAGTCCTGCCATACAAAGGCCTTTTTCATTCATGGCATCATAATATAAAGGAATATTCTCTGCCATGTGTGCCATTCCTATAATTGCGAAATGTTCCTGCATGTTGCCCGCATATCTGAAATTGAAAGGATATTTTCTGGGCATAAACACAATTTCCTCACCGTAGGATGCTTCATAATCAAAAGTACGTCCAAAATATAAATCATTCACTTTATACGAAACTGCTGTACACATTTTATTTTTCCTTAAACTAATACTATTATTTTATTTTTATTTATTATTAATATAAATGTAATTATTTATGCATTTACTTTATATGCCGAATAATCCTCCATATGACAATAAATGCAAAATATATATTGCAGCTCCAAATACCAATATCCAGAAAACAATCATAAATGCTTTCTTTTCTGTCAATCCTTTTTTGATTGAGATAACTCCAACTATACCAAGTATAATCATAAATACAGCTAAGACAATTCCTCTGATAGCATTGCTCTTATATTCCACATTAAGTGCCTTATCTGTTCCGAGGTAATATGTAGAGCTTGTTCCTTTCTCTTTAAGCATTTTTGATTCTTTAGCCTTTAATTTGATAATTTTACCTTTGACAGTAACACCGTCTCCTTTAGCATATCCTGTGCTAAGGAAATTTTTCTTGTAAAAGCTCTTAGATGCCCTGAACACGACAATTCCGTCAACATCTTTAGGTACACCATAGTAATAATGAACTGTTGCTGTAGGGATGTAATTAAGAGTATATTTCATATCAAAAAATTCATCTGCATAATCAAGTGTTACTGTCTCGTAATCACTTTCATCACCTGTTAATGCCCTGATATTGGTCACAAGTGAAAATACAACAACAATTGCAATTAAAACAATTGCGACAATACCGCCTCCGTTTCTTTTCTTCATTCCTTTTCTCTCCTTTAAATAGTTATTTTATGCTGTCACATCAGCATACTCTGCTTTCGTAACCTTTAATAAATCATCCGGATGTAATTTAATCTGTATTCCTCTCTTCCCTCCGCTCACATATATAGCGTCCTGAAGTATGGCAGATTCATCAATCCTTGTTACATAGTGTTTTTTCATGCCGACCGCCGTACAACCGCCCCTTATGTAACCGGTTACGTTAGTTACATCCTTAAGCGGAAGCATCTCAACTGACTTTTCGCCCACTGCTTTAGCTGCTTTCTTTAAATCAATTTCCTTTTCGATAGGTATTACAAAAACATAATAGTTCTTACTGTGTCCTACAGTTACAAGTGTCTTGTACACCATTTCGTGAGGAAGTCCCAAAGCGTCTGCGGTATGAACACCATCTATAAACTCATCGCATTCGTAATAACCTGTCTCAAAATTAATACCTTCCGATTCAAGTATACGCATTGCGTTGGTTTTAACTTCTTTTACTGACATTTTATTTCACTAACCTTAAAAAATATGCACTGTTTGGTTTCATTGTAAAACCATTTGCGATATCAACGGTTTCTCCTGTTATCATATTTACTGCTTTATCTGCACCGGCATTGAAATCAGCCTTAAACTCATTATCATCAATATTAATTCCTACAAGCACTGTCTCTTCTTCTGTCCATCTTCCGAAAACACACTGTCTGTTAGTAAGTAAAAGACTGTAGAAATTGCCGTAATTAAGGGCCTTACTTTCTTTTTTAACCTTGGCATAGCCTGCAATTATATCGGTAAGTGCGTTTTCTTCGTAGTTTTCAAAATACGGTCTTAACGCAGGGTCTCCCTGTGACTTATCGGCTTTGAAGCCCCATTCACTTCCGTAGTATACGCAAGGAATACCCGGCATACCAAAGATAAATGCATATGCAAGTGGAAGATTTTTCTCATTATTAATTACACTTGCGATTCTTGACACATCATGGTTATCTACAAATGAAAGCATGTGTTTGCCCTTGTAAAGAGTCCATTCTTCCGGTCCGAACTGGCGTAAAAGCGAATGTACTATTTCAAAAAGATTCAAACTGTTAATTGCTGAATGAATACCCTTGTAGCACTCGTAATTAGTTGCCGAATGAAGCATTCCGTCATTGACAAGCCTGTTGTAATCTCCGTGAACAGTCTCTCCCACAAGGAAGAAATCATTTTTAAGGCTGTCCGTAAAGCCTCTGAGCCTGTGCATGAAATCAGGGTCAAGACAGTACGCAACGTCAAGTCTTATTCCATCAATTTCAAAATATTCTATCCAGTATTTTACACAGTCAAAAAGATAATTTACAACTTCATCATTTTTAAGGTTGAGTTTTACAAGGTCATAATTGCCCTCCCAGCCTTCGTACCAGAGTCCGTCATTCCATGCATCATTACCATTAAAATCAATATTAAACCAATAACGATATGGTGAATTTTCCCTGTTCTTGAGAACATCCTGAAATGCAAAATGTCCTCTGCCTACATGGTTAAATACACCGTCAAGAACTACTTTGATATCATTTTTATGTAATTCATCACATACCTTTTTGAAATCTTCGTTAGTTCCCAGTCTTACATCTATTTTCTTGTAATCTCTTGTATTGTAACCATGTGTATCGGATTCAAATACAGGTGAAAAATAGATTGCGTTAGCTCCCACTTTTCTGATATGCGGAATCCAGTCAATAAATCTTAATATTCCGTGTCTTAATTCTCCGTCATTTTCAAACGGTGCCCCGGTAAATCCTAAAGGATATACCTGATAAAATACACTTTCGTATGCCCACATAGCTTATTCCTCTGCTGCCTTTTCAAATCTGTTGTAAAGGTCTTCTCTTTCTCTTTTTAAATTAATAGGTTTAAATGTCTTATCGTCAACAAAACAATGGGAACTTTCTCCGGTTACACGGATCTGTCCGTCATTCTTGTCAACCACTTCGTAAGCCAGTTCGATAATTATGCCATTAAATTTTTTAATCCATGTTTTAACAATAACATCATCATCAAATTTGGCAGGAGATTTGTATTTGCACGAAACAGATACAACCGGAATCTGAATTCCTTCTTCTTCCATATGACGATATGATATATCATTGTCACGCATAAATTCAACCCTGGCTTCTTCAAACCATCTTATATAATTAGAATGATGAACTACACCCATCTTGTCTGTCTCATAATATTTTACCTGTCTTTCATAGTTATACATTCTCTTTGTCTCCATTCTTTGAAAATACACATCCGCAGAAATTCTGTCTGTATAGATTATATTCCTTTGACAGCTCTATGGATTGCTTGTAGCCTTCCTTCTTTTTAAAATCCGAAGGCAGGTGTCTGACGCCGTATTCTGCTTCAAGTTTTTTACCTATTTCGTTAATCTTGTCAGCATTTTTTAAAGGGCTTATTGATAAAGTTGTAGTAAAATAATCTGCACCTGTCCTTCTGGCATATTCAGCTGCTTCTCTCATTCTCATTTCGTAACATATAAAGCACCGCTCTCCGCCCTCAGGCACATTTTCCAGTCCTTTAACGGCTTCATAAAACTCTGATGGTTCATATCTGCCCTCTAACATAGTAACAGGATACTTAAATTCCATCTCTTCGATAAGTCTTTTCTGTTCCGCAACACGCTTTTCGTATTCCTCCTTAGGAGATATATTAGGATTAAAATACAAAAGAGTGATTTTAAAATATTCCGACAGATACTTTAAAACATAGCTGCTGCAGGGTGCGCAGCAACTATGAAGCACTAAAGTCCCGGGTGTATCCATGGTTTCAAGCAGTCTGTCTAACTCCTTCTGATAATTCTGTGTTCCCATTTACCGCTCCATAATATTTGTTCATTGTTTGTTAACTATTTAATCACATTTTATCTACATTTGTATTATACACTAAAGTAGTAATGAAGTTGAAAACCTTTTCATAATTATTTTTTTCTTTTTCATAAATGCCCGGTAGTTGGTAATACTACCGGGTCCTCCTTTTATATTAACATAAATAATTTATTACCTAATTGCTTTGATGTCAATACCAAAGACCTCGTGGCACCATTTTATGAAAAGAGCTTCCGGGCGCTTAACTGTCCGGAAGCTCTTAATTTATTATTTTTTATTATTCTTCTTACTCTTCTTACTGTCTGAATTAATCATGTAAAGCACTGTGCCGATAAATATGCTGAAATCCGCAATATTATATGTCATGCGCTCCATTCTGTCTGATTTATCCATATTAAACTGGATGTAATCTACAACCTTTCCACGGATACATCTGTCTGCCACATTGGAAAGTGCTCCCCCGATAATCAGGGCTGCCCCAAGCTTTCTGTTGATTCTTCCTTTTTTGGAGAAAAATAACGGAAGTGAAAGTATCAGAAATATCACAAGTACAAGGGATGATATTTTCTTAACCTTTGCCGGGTCCTCGTCCAACACATTGGCCGCCATGCCTTCATTAAAGGTTCTTACTATCTTAACTTTTCCTTTAAACTTTTCAATTGGGAAACCGGCTTCCGGTATCTCCAATATCTTAGCCTTAATAATCAAATCAGCCACAAGGACAACCAGTATGACAACTATGTATACCATGCTCTACACTCCATTTAATATACTACTCTACTTTAAATACACTTACGCTGTTCTCAAGATTGTCGGCAAGTTCATTAAGCTTATTAGCCGATGATGCAAGTTCTAACATCATTGAAGTAAGTTCTTCGATTGATGCCATAGTCTCTTCAGTAGCAGCAGCATTTTCTTCAGATACTGCAGAAAGTGATTCGATAACCTCTACAATCTTATTCTTGCTAGCGTCAAGTTCATTACTTTCATCGCTGATACCATTAATCTGATCCATTGACTTCGCAACGCCATCTCTTACTGTTCCGAAGATTGACTTAGTCTCATGAATCTTCTTTTCCTGATCTGATACTGCACTCTTGACTTCTTCCATAATCTTAACTGTCTTATTGGATTCAACTGTAAGACCGTCTATTATTTGCTGAATCTTAACTGCCGACTGGTTAGACTGTTCTGCAAGTTTCTGTATCTCTGATGCAACAACTGCAAATCCTCGTCCTGCTTCACCTGCTCTCGCCGCTTCAATACTTGCATTTAGAGAGAGAAGGTTGGTCTGTGATGCTATGTTGGTAATTATCTCAACTGCCTGTCCGATTTCTTTTGCGGAAACATTGGTAGCTTCTGTCTGTGTTGCTATAAGTTCAACGGCTTTACTTGTCTTAGCTGTTGTCTCATCAAGGTCGCCCATAATATTCTGCGCATTATTCTCAGCATTACCCATATTGGCTGCTGTGGCTGATAATACATCTACTTCTTCAACAACATGTTTGATAAGTGAACCGATGTTGTCAACGTGTTCTACTGCTGACTGTGTCTCATCCGCCTGTGATGATGCACCTGCTGCAATTTCTTCGATTGCATGGCTGATACCTTCTACGGTTCTGGTTGACTGGTTAGACATTGTGTCAACATTGTCAGAGGCTTTCTTAACAACGGATACAGATTCCTTGATTTGACCGATAACCTTTGTAAATCTGTCACGCAATACCTGTGTTGTTCTTGCTATGTTACCGATTTCGTCTTTACGCTTAAGGTCTGAATCGTCAAATGTTACAGTAAGATCACCTGTGGACATTGTATCAAGTGCCTTATCTATTCTCTTCATGGTCTTAGACATCTGTCTTGCAAGAATTGTAACAATTACAAGTGATACAAGGAATACTGCACTGAGTCCGATAACCGATGTCTTGGTCTTATCTGCTATTCTCTGCGTATCGCCTGTTGTCTCGATACCTACATAGATCATTCCTACTACATCGCCATCTTCGCCGTCTGAATACAATGGAAGATAGCATACATAATAGTCGGCTCTGTTAAGCCTTTCCTCACCATAGTAAGTATTGCCTTCCATAACCGTGTTGTAAATATTTTCTTCTGCCTTATTGCCCAATGTTCTTCTGCCATTGACATCCATAATAGATGTTATTTTGATTTCATTGCCATAGTAAAGGGCTGATTCAATTCCTGTCTCTTTCTTAAGTGTATCAAGCAAGGAATTATTACCTGTAAGTCTTGTCTCTCCTTTGAAAAGGGTTCCCGAACCGTCCACCATATATTCGCCTTCATATCCGTAAACATATGCACTCTTAATTGCCGAAGCAGCTGTCTGTAAAGTGGTTGTTCTGTCCTCTTCAATAGTCTTTTCAATGAAATCCCTTGTGAAAAGAAGTGAAATGGCAAACATAAATGTAAGAGGAAGAATCGTACATATAAGGATACGGAACATAAATGATATTCCTTTTTTAGCCTCCTTGACTTTCTCTATTACTTCTTCCGCCTTTTCTTCGCCGATAAGATTATCAAGTATCTCCATCTTTTTCTTGTCCCTGCGTTCTTTTCTCTTGAGACACTTATCTTTAACCTTAGTCTTAATATCTTCACCGGCTGTGCTTTCTTCTATAACTTCTCCGGAAGTCTCTTCCGTTGACGCCTGTTTATCAGACTCCTTACATTCCTTAGTCTTAGGCTTCTTCTCTTTCTTTGGCTTAGGTTCTTTCTTATTCTTAGCCGCTTTTTCCTTTTCTCCTTTATTATTATCTGCCTCTGTATCAGTTGTTAATTCTGAATCATTGACTGTCGATAAATCCTGTTCTGTATTATCTTCCATTACCTTATTAACTTCTTCATCAAGGTCCTCTCTGTTGTAGTTATCACTCATAATTACTTCTCCTTTGACGTTGGTAAATATGAGTATATTTTACTATACTTGTATATTATTTGCAATAAAATACCATCATTTTTACCTATTTTTCTTTTCCAAGTCGTATCCTGAACAGTTTACGTTTTAACATATTCCAGTTAAAAGGAATAATAGGATATATATAACTTTTTTCTGATATTGTTCTGTTAAACACAAGGCACAAAATAAAAATCAGAATGCCTGCAGTAAATCCCCAGATATTAAAAAACCATGTCAGAACAAGTATTATTAATCTGAAAAATTTAATGGCATAACCTATTTCAAAACTTGCCTGTGTATACGTTCCTATTGACACAAATGCCATATATAACATGCTTTCCGGGTCAAACCAGCCCGAGCTTACCGCATATTCGCCTACAACTATACCTGCAATTACACTTAACGGTGTTGACAAAAGAGTCGGTGTATTCACCGCAGCGAGACGTAATCCGTCAATGGCAAATTCCAATATAAAAAGCTGCAAAAGCACGGGTACCGTTGAACTATGTTCTTCTATCAATACAAATTTCAGCCATTCCGGCACACTTCCGGGATTGTTTAATAACAGCACCCACACCGGCGTAAGAATAAGTGAAAAAACAGCTATGCAGTATCTCGACAGTTTAAGGTAGGTTCCCGTTACCGGCGGGAAATAATAATCGTCCGCTTCTTCAGCTATATCAAAAATAGATGTGGGAAGAATCATTACTGCCGGAGAATTATCGATTAAAACAACTATATTGCCGTCAAAAACCGCCGCTGCCGCCGAATCAGGTCTTTCCGTGTATTTGAATTTCGGAAAGGGATTGATATAACTTCCCTTTAAAAGAGTTTCGGCAAGGCTTTCAATATTCATGGTAAGTGCATCAACATTAATGGTTTTAATTCTTTTTTTAATATTGTCAAGGAGTTTTTTGTCCGCCAGTCCCTCAATATAAGCAATAGCAATATCGGTTTTTGAAAGTCTTCCCGCACTTAATGCCTCTACCCTGAAATCTTTAGTCCTTACCCTGCGCCTTATAAGGCCCACATTGCCTGCAATGGATTCCACAAAACCGTCCCTTGAGCCTCGCAGCACCCTGTTTTTCCATGGCTCCGATACACTTCTTGAAGGGTACGTCCTGCAGTCAATCAGAAAAACATTATCAAACCCCTCCAAAAACATAACCACCATTCCCTGCATAAGCGGCACGATTGATTTAACAGGGCTGTATTCCACATCCACCTCGATATGCGGGATTAAATCTGCCATTTCATCAGCTGATCCAGGTATGTCATCTTCTTTCAAATCCGAGAAATACTCCAGAAGTTTTTCCATAAGCTCATCTTTAGTAAAGCTGTCTATCATAAAAAGTGTTGCTTTTTTCCCTGCTATTTTAATTTTTTTCACGATCATGTCAAAGTTTTTATCAGGCTGTACCAGCTCTCCAAAATATTTTACATTTTCTTCAAAATTGTCACTATATTTTTCCATAAAAAAGCTCCCCGGCAAATATTACTAATAGCTTGCCCGGAAGTTCCGGTAATATTCCTAATTTTCTGCACTTTGGGAAAAGATTTGTGAGGTGGCGCCACAACTCTACACACAAAAAACCTCCGTCCACATTCCGTGAACGGAGGTCTGATATAACAGGGGCAGTAGGATTCGAACCCACGACCTGCGGTTTTGGAGACCGATATTCTACCAGCTGAACTATACCCCTATACAGTGGCTGTAAAAACGCCACTTGTATTTTATATCATATATTTGGAATAATTGCAAGCATAAAATAAATTAATTTTCGTACTTTGTGTCCTGCTTTGTATTATTCTGCAACTTCTTCTGCTGATTCTTCTGAATCAGATTCAAGGCAGTCCCTGACATTATTAACGATGTCTCTCTGAACGGCTATTTCATGTTCCATTCCTCTTGATTCGTCATTGGCAACTGTAGCAGCGTCAAGGATTTTGTTGAGGAGTGACTCTATCTGCATTGCCTTTTCATTCTGCTCAACGGAATGTTTGTAAATATCAGCCATAGCGTCAACTGTTATTTTGGCAAATTCCCTTACGTGCTCGACTGTGTCTGTAATATCCTTTGATGATTTGGTTGACTGAGCGGCAAGTCCTCCGACTTCCTTGGCAACAACGGCAAATCCACGTCCGGCTTCACCTGCTCTTGCAGCTTCAATGCTGGCGTTAAGGGAAAGGATGTTGGTTCTTCCTGCAATCTTACCGACTGCTGTGGCAAATTCCTGAATGGTATCGGAAAATTCCTCTAAGTTCTTGATATTCTCTGTTGAAGTCTTGATAAGTTCATTCAGTTCTCCAATATTATCAACGATTTCTTTAATATTGGTAATTCCTTCCTTAACAAGGTTAAGTGATGTATCCGAAGAATTAATAACATCAAATGCGTGTTTTTCAACTCTTGTCTGTGATTCATCAAGTTCATTAATAGTCTTCTTTAAATCCATAATAATACCTCTTTCCTACAGCCCGATATTACTCAATTCGGATACTGCTTTTATTCCAATTAATTTAATCCTGTCTTCTTTGCCGATTGATTTAAGACAGGCATAAGGAAGAATACATTCTTCATAGCCTAGCTTGACAGCCTCCTGAACACGCTGTTTTGCCTGACTTACGGCTCTTACTTCTCCTGTAAGGCCAACCTCTCCGAAGCAGAGTGTTTTGCTGCCTATAGGTCTGTTCTTAAATCCTGACATTATTGCAAGCACAATTCCAAGGTCTAATCCAGGCTCACTGACCTTAAGACCTCCTGCGACATTAAGATAAGCGTCACAACCGGATAACTGCAGACCAATTTTTTTCTCAAGCACAGCCATCAGTAAATTCATCCTGTTATAATCGGCACCCGCCGCAGTTCTTCTGGGGAGTCCGAAATTAGTATGGCATACAAGTGCCTGTATTTCTACAAGAATAGGTCTTGTTCCTTCCATAAGGCATACAACCACAGAACCCGGCTCGCCCTCCGGCCTGCCGCTCAGCATAAACTCTGATGGGTTAAGTACCTCACGGAGTCCATCCTGGCACATCTCGAAAACACCAATCTCATTGGTGGCTCCAAAACGATTCTTAACAGCTCTTATGATACGGTAATTCTCGCTTCGCTCACCTTCAAAATACAGAACAGTATCTACCATGTGTTCCAATACTCTCGGTCCGGCGACAACACCCTCCTTGGTAACATGTCCCACAATAAAAACTGTAATCGAAAGTCCTTTGGCAATCTGAAGGAGAACATTAGTGGATTCTCTTACCTGCCCGACACTTCCCGGTGCTGACTCACTGGTCTCACAGTACATTGTCTGGATAGAGTCTATAACTACCATATCGGGGGCAAAATTTCTGATTGCATCGCTTATCTTAGCAAGATTAGTCTCGCAGAGCAGATAAAAATTATCCGGCATAGTGCCGATTCTGTCAGCTCTCATCTTAATCTGTCGTAAAGACTCCTCGCCGGATACATATAATACCTTCCTATCGGCGGATACATTCTTACATACCTGTAAAAGAATGGTTGACTTGCCGATTCCCGGATCTCCTCCTACAAGAACCATTGAACCGGTCACGATACCGCCACCGAGAACCCGGTCAAGTTCCGCAAGTCCCGATGTAAAACGGTTCTCCGATTCAGTATCTATCTGGGACACTCTTACGGGAACAGCCTGTCCACCCTGTGTAAGAACAGAAATTCCTTTCTTAACAGAACTCTCTACAGGAGCCTCCACAAGCGTGTTCCACTGTCCGCAGCCCGGACACTGTCCCATCCATTTAGATGTCTCATAGCCGCATTCTTTACAGAAAAATGCTGTACTTCTGCTCTTAGCCATTCTTCACCTTCTGTTAGTTTCTGATAATTTTAACAGGAACGCCCTCTCTTGCGAGTTCAACGCTGATACTTAATTTACCGCTGATATTGGTCTTCATGCTTCCTATTGAAGCACCGTCAACAAATACTTCATATTCTGTCTCCGGTTCAAGTTCAAGAGTAATCTGCGGGTCATCTGCGCCCTCAACTTTAAGTTCTACTTTGTTATCACTTATTGAAAGGTTGTGGACTGTTGTTCCCGGTACAGACTCATAAACAAACATACCGTTCTTCTCAAGCTTGGTAATTTCCTTAAAAGTCTTAACCTTGTAAATATCTCCGTTGTACTCTACATTGTCCAGCTTGGTCTTGGTATCCAGAAGATAATTTCCAAAGCTTATCGTACCGTCTCCCTCAATGTGAATTAACTCGTCTACTACAGACATATTGTGTCCTCCTGTGTGTTAAATTTAGTAACTTATTAATAAAAATATTATAATATATTTCCTGCTTTTTTTCTACACTATTTTACAGAAAAAACAAGTTTTTCGCTGTCTTCTTTTTTGTCGACATAAACAATATCCGAGCTCTTTATCCTGCCCTCCAGAATCTGTTCAGCAAGCTCATCTTCCACTTTCTGCTGAAGCGCTCTCTTTAACGGTCTGGCACCGTATTTTTCATCATATCCTGCGTCAACGATATAAGATTTTGCCGCATCGGAAAGTTCAATGGTGATATTAAGCTGCTCCTTAATACGTTTATTGATAGAGTTCATCATAATGTCCACAATACGGGCTACGTTTTCTTTGGTCAGCATGTGGAAAACAATCATTTCATCGATTCGGTTGAGAAATTCCGGTTTAAAAATTCTTTTAACCTCATCCATAACCTTATTTTTCATGTTTTTGTAATCCTGTTCAGGATCCTTTGATGTGTTAAAACCAAGATTTTTAGGTGAAACGATATTCTCGGCTCCGGCGTTGCTTGTCATTATGATAATAGTGTTTTTGAAATCAACTTTTCTTCCTGAGGAATCCGTTACCACGCCGTCATCCAGTATCTGAAGGAGCACGTTGAATACATCGGGATGTGCTTTTTCTATCTCGTCAAAAAGAATTACCGAATAAGGATTACGTCTTACTTTTTCGCTAAGCTGGCCGCCTTCCTCATAACCTACATATCCCGGAGGTGAACCTATCATCTTGGATACGCTGTGTTTCTCCATGTATTCCGACATATCAACTCTTATGAGGGAATTTTCATTTCCGAACATGGCATCCGCAAGTGTTTTTGAAAGTTCGGTTTTGCCGACACCGGTAGGTCCAAGGAAAAGGAATGAGCCAATCGGTCTCTTAGGGTCTTTAAGTCCAACCCTGCCTCTTCTTATTGCTCTTGCTATAGAGGTTACAGCCTCGTCCTGACCTACAACACGTTCGTGAAGGGTCTCCTCAAGCTTCATCAGGCGCTCTGATTCCCCGATTGAAAGCTTGTTGACAGGTATTTTAGTCCAGTCTGACACAACTAAAGCTATGCTTTCCTCGTCTACCACAAGATTTCTGTTGTTTTTCTCGTTCTGCCATTTTGTATTAAGTTTTTCAAGTTTTTCATACTTTTTAAGCTGTTTTTTCTTGATTTCCCCGGCTTTTTCATAGGCTTCAGCCTTGATTGCTTCTTCTTTGTCAGCCTCAAGCTTTTCGATTTCGGCTTCGGTTTTGCTTATTTCTTCAGGCTTAATAAACGCCCCCAGCCTTACCTTTGAAGATGCCTCATCAATGAGGTCAATGGCTTTATCAGGTAAAAATCTGTCATTGATGTATCTTTTTGAAAGTTTTACGGCAGAATGAAGTGCTCCATCCGTTATTGTAACGCCGTGATGAGTCTCATAAGTCTCTTTTAATCCTTTGAGGATCTCGTATGCTTCATCTTCCGATGGTTCATCCACATTAACGGGCTGGAAACGTCGTTCAAGTGCAGCATCTTTTTCTATATATTTACGATATTCATCGATAGTGGTGGCTCCGATAATCTGTACCTCGCCCCTTGCAAGGGAAGGCTTAAGTATGTTGGAAGCATCAATCGCCCCTTCTGCTCCACCTGCGCCTATGATGGTATGAAGCTCATCTATAAAAAGAATGACATTGCCGGCTGCGCGCACTTCCTTTATTACCTTTTTGATTCTTTCTTCAAATTCACCACGATATTTTGAACCGGCAACCATTCCTGAAAGGTCAAGGGTAAGAAGTCTCTTGCCTCTTATGGTATCAGGAACATTGCCCTCTGCTATTTTAATTGCAATTCCTTCCACAACAGCCGTTTTTCCTACACCCGGTTCTCCTACAAGGCATGGATTGTTTTTGGTTCTTCTGCTGCCAATCTGGATAACTCTCTGAATCTCTCTTTCACGTCCTATAACAGGGTCAAGCTTTCCTTCTTCGGCAAGTGCCGTTAAATCCCTGCTGTACTGGTCAAGCGTAGGTGTCTGGCTCTTTTTATTTTTGCGGTTAAAAGAAACCTCATCTTTATAGTTATTGCTGTCCTCGCCCATTGCGACCACGGTATCAATGTAGGCTTTCTGGATTTTGACGCCTATTGTTCCCAATAAACGTGTTGCAACGCAGTCCTGCTCTTTTAGCATTCCTATAAAAATATGTTCTGTTCCGATAAGTCCGGATTTGAACCTTTTTGCTTCTTTTCTTGCATTTTCAAGAATTCTTGCAGCTCTCGGAGTATAGGAATCAGGTTCTTTCAACCCCACATTTTTTTCAGGAACAATAAGTTCCTTGATTAGCTCCACAACCTTGCTTTCTTCAACACCGTTATTCACAAGTACGGCATTGGCAATACATTCTTCCGTTCTTAAAAGTCCGATAAGAATATGTTCGGAGCCGACACTGCCATGCCCAAGCTCAAATGCTGCTTCCGTGGCATTCTGCAATGCTGTCTCGGCTTTTTTGGTAAATCCACTTTCCATATATATATTCCTCTTTCCTATCTGTGAAATAATCAGATTATTTCAGGGAGATATTTTCTTATATATTCTGCTCTTAATACGTCTGTCTCTGCTACAGACATCGCCTTGCCTGAATTCTGTCTTAAAACTGCAGGCTGTATATCCATTATAAGCTCGTTGATATTATATCTTCCGTTATGTGCAAACTGCAATACGCCCAACGATACGCCTGTCATAAGTTCCGATATGAGAACCATGGAATCTTTTAATGAAAGTTTTCTTGCATATTTTAAAACACCGTATGATTTGTAAATCTCATCATCCATCTGTATCTTGTCTTTTTTGTAAAAATGTTCTCTCTGTTCTTTTTCCTGATTGACAATCTGCAGAACAATGTCATCAAGGTCTTTTATAACCTCAAGTTCATCCTGTCCAAGGGTCTTTTGTGTGGATATCTGGTATAAATTACCGTATCCATTCTGACCGTCACCATAAACTGTCCTGAATTTTAGTCCGAATCTTCCAAGCTCCGCGCTGATATCGTTAAGTCTTCTGGCATCCGACAGGGAAGGCAGGTGAAGCGTGTATCCTGCTTTCATTCCGGTTCCTGTATTGGTGGGAAAAGTTGTCTTATAGCCGTATTTTTCATCAAAAGCATAATCAAAATGTGCGTCTATATAATCGTCAATTTCATTGGCTTTTTTAAAACAGCTCTGGATATCCATTCCGTTACATAATACCTGTATCCTTACATGATCCTCGCCGTTTAAAAGAACAGAAGTTCCTTCATCCTCCGATAAAATAACCGCACCATTATTTTTGCCTGCAAGATAAGATGTTATTACCCTCTTTTCTTTAAGGGCATTACGGCCTGATTCGCTGCACTCTTTCATGTAAAGGCATCTGAACTCTTCGGGATAATCGGTCTCAAACCTTTTTGCAACCGAATTAATCATCTTAGCAGCGTCTTCTTCACTTATTTTGTCGGCAAAAAGATAATCGTTAAAATTTCTGGCAAGCCTTATTCTGCTTGAGATTACGATATCCCCGGCAGTTTCTTCATGTTCATACCATTTAAGCATTTTTACCTTCCTTTCTGCTAAGTTCAGCTATTAAATCCCTTAATCTGGCTGCTTCTTCAAAATCTTCTTCTTCAACCGCCGATTTTAATTTTTTTCGTAATATCTCTATTTCTCTATCAAGGTTGTTATCTTCTTCCCTTTCAACATATTCCAGAGGCTCCTCCTCCGGCTTGCCGTATTTCATAGGCTTCTTGCCCATATATACGTTGCTGCCATGAATTTTTTTCATTTTATCGGATATAAGAAGTCCGAATATATCGTAACATACAGGGCATCCGAACCTTGAATTCTTAACAAATTCGCCGTATGTTGTCTTGCAGTTAGGGCATGTCACATTAACTGACTTGTCGCTTTCGCCATTGCCTGACACAATAGCCTTACCGCCCAGTATTCCAGATATCAGTCTGGTAAAATTCTCATCGTTTTCAAAAATACTGCTGTAAAAACTTACGTCTGTATTAGCCGCACATTCACTGCAAAGATGGTGTTCGCTGCGGACACCGTTAATTACCTCCGCATAGTGAAATGTTGCCTGGTTTTTATTACATTTTTCACAAAGCATTTGTTATCCCTCCTTTTTATTTTATTCCAAATTCACTTATAATATCGTCAACAAGTGCATGTATTTCCGCTGATGTTATATCCTTACACATTGCTTTAGCAATAGATACCCTCAAATCCCTTGAAAGTGATTCCATGGCTTCTATCTTATCGGCATCAACAGCTATAACGGCACCGTATCGTCTATCCAGTTTAATATATCCTTCCTGCTTAAGAATTGTGTATGCTTTATTAACAGTGTGCATATTAATTCCTATATCCTCAGCCATCTGTCTCACTGATGGGAGTGAATCGCCTTCATGTATATCATCATTGGCAATACTCATTATAATCTGGTGGCATAACTGGATATAAATTGCCTCATCACTGTTAAAATCAATGCTAAAAATCATATTCTCAACTCCTTGGCCGTGTTATATACATACTATAACAAGTAAACGCAGCAAAAGCAATAGTTTTGCCCTGCTGCGTTTAAATTTAATACTTTTTTTATTTTTCTTCAGTTTCCTTTGATACTTCCTCTAATTCCGCTGTAGCTTCTTCCTGTGTTTTTTCATCGGTTGCGGCAAATTCTTCATTATATCCGTTATATTTCTTTTCCTTTTTGCTGATTAAAAATATAACTGCTCCGGCTATGACAATCAATAACAAAGCTCCGCCGATTATAATAATGTTTTTATTGTTAAAGGAAACTCCGTCATCGTTTTTTCCTGTTACCAGAGTTGAGGCTGTCTCTTCCGGTGTTGTTGTCTCATCTTCAATAATTTCAGGGGATGTGGTATGCAATCTTTGTATTGTACCCTCCACAGTATCGTAGGAATACCACGAATACTTTTTATTGGAATTCATTGCGTAAAAATAAATATATTCTCCGTCAACATATCCTTTTATGGCCGTATCCTTAATTTTTACATCCTTTTCTTCGCCTGCCATCGATGTATCGGCCTTGCGGCTGTCAAATACATAATATGTATTTTCGGAATTAGATATTACAATATAAGGATAAAAATTTTTGCCATCATATACATAAAAGTTTCCGTTTCCTTCAGAATCCACAAGGTACATAAGTGTAAATCCTGTTGCACTTCCGGTTGCGGTTATTACATCTTTTCCGTTATATGAACCAAGCTCTACTTCAAATCCGTCAGGCACTTTGCCGGCATCAAACTCAGATGATACGTTATATTCTTTGCCATCCATAGTTACTTTGAAGCTTGCAGGCGGCTCTGTAGGAGGGTCAGTGGGTGCTTCTGTAGGTGGCTCTGTAGGCGGCTCCAGCCTGAAAATATTAAGATTATATTTCATTGCCTTGCCGTTAGGGGCATGACTTGTGATTGTAACGTAGTTATTACCAACCGCAAGATTATTTGTGTTGCCTGCTATCTCCACTCTTCCACCCTGTGAGCTAGTAGCCGCAATATTAACGGAGGTTACGGAATTGTTCACATAACATACATAATCCACTGTCCATTTTGCAAATGCAGGGCTTAAGTTAGCCCCTCCTACCTGGATTGAACTGAGTGTGGCATCATCGGAACCCGGTGCCGGAGGTGCTGTAACATTAACGGAGGCCGAACCGCATGCAGGACTGAAATCATTCACATCTGTATCAATAAACTGATATCCTTTTATTGTAAAATTACAGGTTCCTGTCTGGTTAGCTTTGAAAGTGATATTCCACTTATACTCGGTCTGTTCCGTAGCACCACCTGTAACTGAAAAAGGTATTACTCCATTGAATCCTGAGCCATCCATGCCACTGACATAAGCGAAAATATTACCATCATATATAAGTTCAAAATTTGCCGATGTTATTCCCGCAGGATTATTTAATTTAACTTCCACGGTAATCGTATTACCTGCTATTACTTCTCCGGCACTTGCCTTAACAGTAATAGTGCCTTCTGATGCATAAGTCTTTTCAGGCTTTGAGAATATTGTAAAACATATTGAAATGCACAGCAAAGCAATCAGCATCATTTTAATTAATTTGTTATTTTTAGACATTACTTACTCCTTTATTTCTGTTCAATCGCAGTTCCTTTAATAATATATCTTCTCATAACAGCAAAATCATATATGTCTACGCCTTTATTTTCCTTATGTATATCTGCTGCTTCAAGGAATATTCCGGATAATCCTGTTTTCTTAATTATAAGTTTTCTTATATAAGCAAAGTCATATATATCTATCTTTCCGTCTCCATTGACATCACCATATATCACAATATTCTTTGTCATATACAAAGCGCCATTTGAATCATGGATTCTTAACATATCACCTGTGCCGATAATCTTGTCCCCGGACTTTACATTACCCGAACTGTCGGTAATCTGTGCCGTTCCGCCTGTAACTTTAAGTCTTTGAAGTGCGGTATTCACTGTATCACCCACGGCAAAATTATGTATATACTGATCCTTTAGTATAAGTTCTTTAAAGTCAACGCTTACTTTGGTAAGCCTTGTAATATCCACTTCGTAAGTCTTACGCTCACTTCTGTCGGAGGCTGACGGATATACATCTATGTACACCTTGGTAGTTCCCACAGGCAGATTGATATTGCCCGTAGTTCCGTTTGAAAGAACCGTTGTTGTACTGCCTGTCCTCATCTCAACAGTTGCTCTTGACGATTCCGTCTTATAATTTAATGCTAAGGACGTAACATCATGGGCAACTCTCATGGTGTATTTATAAGTATTCATTTTAAAAGTCTCATTAAATCCCGACTTGCTTGAGGAAAGTGAAGTCAGATATGTACTGCCTTCCGCCCTTGTAACTTTAACCTTATAAGTCTTGGTTGTACCATATTCTGATTTACAGACAATATTAAACTCATTATTGCCAACTTTAAGGCTGTGTGTTCCCGTTCCCGATATTGAAGATGTCTTGGCATAAGCTGATGCCGACAATTTGATCTGTGAAACCTTATACGGAACAACCAGCGAATATTCCGTTCTCTCCGAATTAAATGTAGGTGTAAGGTTAGCATTACTGCTTTTTCCGTCCATATCTATAAGTGTTGCACTTATTCCTGAAAGCCTTGTATTAGGATTAGCCGTTGTTCTTTCATCACCTGAAGGTGAAGCCGGCTTTTTACATGATGAAGGCATATTTTTATATACAGGGATTCTGAATACAAAAGACGAATTAAGAAGTCCTGCATTCTTATAAGTCTCATATATCTTACTGCCTTCAGTCAGTGTTGCGGTAAGATTCTGTGCATACTGCTTCCAGTAATAATATTTATGATTGACCACACTGAACATTTCAAAATATATTGTATCCTGGCCTATTCCTATGTAACCGGTATATACTTTAACGGCACCGCCCATTATTGCAAGATATGGGCTTGTCCAGCCTTCAGCCTTCGCTTCCTTGCCTCCGTTATTAATAACGGTCTGCTTGCCGCTGCCTGCAGCTCCTATGTTAAAAAAGTTATAATATACCGCGTTGCCATCGCCATTTGCCTGATAAAAATGACTGCCGTCTTTGGTTGACACACCTTTACCAAGTTCATCGTTGCTTGTACCTTTTTCCTGACGAAGTCTTACCGCAAGATGTATGGCACTTACCTTAGACTTTTTGGCTGCTTCAACTATTACCTGGGCATAAGTCATATTATTAGGTGCTCCGGGACATTTTGCATTATACATAAATGTTCCGTGAAGCGTGGAATTAACAAGCTCAACCGTATCATGATTGCCGTCATAACTTAACTTTTCAAACATATATATATAACTCTCGTTAAGCCAGTTTCTTGGGTCCATTATATAGGAAATAGCGGTAGTTGACGCCTGATTCCAATATCCCGTATCAAAGCTTACCCAGTTATTGGCGGAGTAGTTATATGCACCACTGACATCATCATAAGCTTTCCATGCGGTCGGTGTCTGATACCATGCCCATTCACCGTTAGATTTAAGGTCTGCAAGTCCCAGTGACATACTGTGTCCTGCTGCCGGAACAAGTTTTCTGCTTAATGCAGCCTCATTCTTAAGCACTTCATTCCAGTCAAGTCCTGTATTGAACGCTTCAAAAGTCCAGTTAGGATGTTTATCATGCAGTGCCTGTATGTAAGGTCTGTATGATTCCGGAAAAGACTTAAGTGTCTGTTCAAATGAGGTATCTGCCATAATATCGTATATATTTTTTCCGACGATACCTCCTACCAGTAAAACAACTGCAGTAAGGAGACATACTATTTTTTTATAAATTTTCTTTGTATTGCTCATTACTTTATCCTGTCAAATATTATTTATTTACATTATAAAAAGAAATGCCCTCAAGGTCAACCTAAGGGCACTTCCAGATATTGTATTTTTTGTGAATATTCTGTGAAATTACAGATTCAAACCCTTTGCTTCATCACAGCCAAGCACAATGTTCATACACTGTATCGCAGCACCTGACGCACCTTTTCCAAGGTTGTCAAAACGTGATGAAAGAAGGATTCTGTCATCATTACCGCAAATGTATATTTCCATTCCGTCCCATCCGGAACATGAGTTGGCTGCCATAAAACCGTTAAGTTCTTCTGTCTGTGCATCGAAAGGTTTTACATTGATAAATTTCTCACCCTTGTAGAAATCTGCAAATACTTTCTGAAGTTCCTCAGGCTTCATGCCTATCATATCCACATAAAGTGGGATATTGACAATCATTCCGCTGTAATAATCGTCTACGATAGGGGTAAAAAGAGGTTCCCTTGAAAGTCCTGTAATCGCTTTCATTTCTTTTAGATGTTTATGTTTCTGCGTAAGTGCATACTCTCTTGGAGCATTCATTTCCACAGTCTTCTCATCCGATTCATATATGGCAATAGTCTTTTTGCCTGCCCCGCTGTAGCCTGAAAGGGCAAATGCAGAAATCGGGAAATCAGGTCCTATTATTCCCATTTTCACAAGCGGATAAGCAAGTGAAATAAATCCTGAAGCATAGCAGCCAGGATTGGCAATTCTCTTGCTGTTTCTGATATTTTCCCTGAATTCTTCCGAAAGTTCAGGAAATCCGTAAGCCCAGCCCGGACTTGTCCTGTGTGCCGTAGAGGCATCTATTATTGTAACATTTTCATTTTCCACAAGGGAAACGGCTTCAATTGCAGCCGCATCAGGGAGACACAAAAAAGTTATGTCCGATTCATTTATATATTTTCGTCTTTCATTAACATCCTTACGAAGTTCACTTGGGATTGTAAGAATCTCTATATCGTCCCTGCCTTTGAATCGCTCATTGATTCTAAGACCTGTAGTACCCTCGCTTCCGTCAATATATACTTTTGTCATAGTATACTCCTTAGTCCATATTCTCTATAGCCTTACCTATATCATGGCGCATATATTTGTTTTCAAAATCAACCCATTCGGTTGCAGCGTAAGCATTGGCTCTTGCTTCTTTGAGTGTATCGCCTTTTGCGGTAATTCCGAGAACTCGTCCGCCGTTAGTCACAATGTTGCCGTTGTCATCAAACTTTGTTCCGGCATGGAAACAGTAATAACCGTCTTTGCCTTTGAAATTATCAAGACCTGTTATAATCTTACCTTTTTCGTATGCAAGAGGATATCCGTCACTGGCAAGGATAACGCATACACAGGCTTTGTCTTCAAACTGAAGGTCAATCTTATCAAGTGTTCCATCAATGCAGGCATTAAAAACGTCAATAATGTCATTTTTAAGCCTTGGAAGAACAACCTGTGCCTCAGGGTCGCCAAAACGTGCATTGTATTCAAGAACTTTTGGTCCCTTAGGTGTAAGCATAAGTCCGAAGAAAATAACGCCTTTAAATTCCCTGCCTTCTGCTTTCATTGCATCAACGGTTGCCTGATATATGTGTTTTTTGCAAAAATCATCAACCTCTTCTGTATAAAAAGGACTTGGTGAAAAGTTACCCATTCCACCTGTGTTAAGACCCTCGTCACCATCTTTTGCCCTCTTATGGTCCTGGGCTGATGACATTATTTTAATTGTATTGCCGTCAACGAAAGAAAGTACGGATACTTCCCTTCCTGTCATAAATTCTTCTATAACAATGGTATTACCGGCATCGCCAAACTTCTTGTCAAGCATAAGCTCATCAACGCCTGCCAATGCCTCTTCCTTGGTATTGCAGATAAGAACACCTTTACCAAGTGCAAGTCCGTCAGCCTTAAGGACTATAGGATATTCCGAAGTCTCAAGATATTTCTTGGCATCGTCCGCAGAAGTAAATGTCTCATAAGCAGCCGTAGGAATATTGTATTTTTTCATAAGGTCCTTTGAAAATGCCTTGGAGCCTTCAAGAATAGCCGCATTCTTACGAGGTCCGAATACTCTTAAACCTCTCGCTTCAAACAAGTCAACAATGCCGCCTACAAGTGGGTCATCCATTCCGATTACGGTAAGGTCGATTTCTTTTTCTGCTGCGAAATCTGCAAGTCTGTCAAATTCCATGGCTGAAATTGGAACGCATTCCGCAAGTTCCGAAATTCCGGCATTACCAGGTGCACAGTATATTTTATCTACTTTAGGGCTTTTACTGCATGCATAAGCAATTGCATGCTCTCTTCCGCCGCTGCCTACAATCAATATTTTCATAGTACGTTATCCTTTCAGTTATCTGTTTGCAATCATATTTATTGCTTCAGGTAAAATAATCCATTCTGCCTGTTCCATAACTCTTTTCTGAAGAATCTCAGGTGTATCCCCGTCCTCTATCATTACAGGTTTCTGGAAGATAATTTTACCGGTATCCGTTCCTTCATCAACATAATGCACGGTTGCTCCTGTAACTTTCACGCCTCTTTGCAAAGCGGCTTCATGTACCTTAAGTCCATAATATCCTTTTCCACAAAAAGAAGGGATAAGTGATGGGTGGATATTAATGATTTTCTCAGGAAATGCTTTAACCATTTTCTCAGGGATTGCCACAAGAAAACCTGCAAGAACAATTAAGTCCGGATTGTATTTTGATACACCTTCAAGCAGTGCATCATTAAACACATCCCTGTTTTCATAATTCTTAGGTGATATACATTCATTTGGAATATTGTGTTTCTCAGCTCTTGTAAGTGCATAGGCATTGGCATTATTACTGATTACGCCCACAACTTCCGCATTCTTAATCTTACCGTTATCTATGGCATCAAGAATAGCCTGAAGATTGGTTCCGCCACCTGAAACAAGTACAACTACTCTTAACATAATGTTACACCTTTTTCACCTGCAACTGTCTGTCCTATTACAAATGCATCTTCCCCGGCAGACTTGATTGCTTCTATGGTCTTATCTGCATCAGCAGGGTCAACTGCAAGAATCATGCCGACACCCATATTGAATGTATTATACATCATATGTTCGTCAATATTGCCTTTCTTAGCCATAAGTTTAAATAATGCAGGTACTTCGTAGCTGTCTTTTTTAACTTCGGCTCTTATTCCGTCAGGAAGCATTCTTGGAATGTTCTCATAAAAACCGCCGCCTGTGATGTGGCTGCAGCCCTTAATGGTTACTCCGGCATCCTTAACTGCTTTAAGTGCCTTGACATAAATAATTGTTGGTTTAAGTAAAGCATCACCGAGAGTTGTTCCAAGTTCATCATAATATGTATCAAGGGATTCTTTTGTCATATCAAAAACTTTTCTTACAAGTGAAAAACCATTGCTGTGTACACCTGAAGATTTGATTGCAACAAGTGTATCTCCCGGCTTGATGTTTTCTCCTGTAATAAGGTTCTTTCTGTCACATACACCTACAGAAAATCCTGCAAGGTCATATTCGTCCTCAGGCATAAGTCCGGGATGTTCTGCTGTTTCTCCGCCGACAAGGGCACATCCGGATAATTTACAACCGTCCGCAACACCTTTAACGATTGTTGCGATTTTCTCAGGAATGTTTTTTCCACATGCTATATAGTCAAGGAAAAATAAAGGTTCACCGCCTGCACATGCAACGTCGTTAACGCACATGGCAACACAATCAATGCCGATTGTGTCATGCTTGTCCATAAGGAAAGCAAGTTTAACCTTGGTTCCGCATCCGTCTGTTCCGGATAAAAGCACAGGGTCCTCCATGTCTTTGATTGCTGCCATTGAGAACGCACCTGAAAATCCACCGATACCACCGAGTACCTCCGGTCTCATTGTGCTTTTAACATGTTCCTTCATTAATTCAACCGACTTATATCCGGCTTCAATATCAACGCCCGCTTTCTTGTAATCCATTTTTATTTTTCCTCCATGTATTTTTTATATCCGACTTTTTCGATTTTGTCTTTTTTCTTCATAACGCCATCTTTTAATTCATCTTTATATGCTTTGATTCTGTTAAGAAGTTCGTCATCACTTGTTGCAAGAATCTTAGCTGCAAGAATTCCCGCATTGGCTCCTCCGTTAATTGCAACAGTTGCAACAGGGATTCCGCTTGGCATCTGTACTATTGAATATAAAGAATCAACTCCGCCAAGAGATTTGGTATGGATTGGAATACCAATAACAGGCATTGGGAAAATTGCCGCACACATACCCGGAAGATGTGCTGCTCCACCGGCTCCTGCAATTATAACCTTAAAACCTTTTTCCTCTGCTGTCTTTGCATAATCAAAAAATACGTCAGGCATACGATGTGCTGAAATAACAGTCAGCTCATAATCAATACCAAACTTTTCAAGCATTTCCGCTGCTTTGCTCATAACCTCAAGGTCTGAGTCACTTCCCATAACAATTCCTACTTTAGCCATTTTCTTACCTCGCTTAAATTCCTACAAATAATAACATTATTAAAAGTACTATTATAATACCATTAATCAGGCTTCCTATCAATGAAAAGGTATAATATCTGTCAAATTCCCTGTAACTAAGTAAACCTATAATCAATCCAAATACAGAAAAGGCAAGTGCCATCAATGCCAGGGAACCGACTATTTCCCCGCCTTCGCCTCTTGCCTTAAATGAGAGGACAATTGAAAAAACAATCAGTACAATAGCAGCTGCAGCCATAATTGTAGCAGCAACGCCACCTACACTATGCTTCTTATTGGTAAACTTATACTTATGCTTTGACATTAATTAAACCCTCTTCTATTTAATTTACACCATACTGCTTGTAATAATCATCAATAGCAGCTTTAAGTGTATCGTCTATTATAACTTCGCCCTTATAAGGTCTGTTATATAAATGTTCTACAACCTCTGCCATTGTAACAATCGCAGTTGTCCTGATTCCGTAATTCTCTTCTATCTCTGTAAGTGCACTCTTGGTACCCTGACCTCTTTCCATTCTGTCAACGGATACAACAAGTCCTGTAACATTAACGTTACCCTGTGCTTTGATGATAGGGAGAGTCTCATTTATTGATGTTCCTGCTGTTGTTACATCTTCTATTATTACAATCTTATCGCCATCCATGATAGGGCTTCCGAGAAGGATTCCCTTATCGCCGTGGTCTTTTATTTCTTTACGGTTAGAACAGTATCCTATATCTGCCCCATATTTATCGTTAAGTGCTATAGCTGTGGTAACCGAAAGCGGTATACCCTTATATGCAGGTCCGAACAGAATATCAAAATCTGTTCCGTACTTGTTATTAATAGCCTCTGCATAATATTCGCCAAGTTTCTTAAGCTGTGCACCTGTTCTGTAAAAACCTGTATTAATAAAGAAGGGTGTCTTTCTTCCGCTCTTAGTTACAAAATCACCGAATTTGAGGACTTTACAATCCACCATAAATTCAATAAATTCCTGCTTATACTGTTCCATTATAGCTTAAAACCTCCTGTTTATAAGGCTTTCACGCCTTTATTATTGTCTCAAATTGATTTACAAGAATTCCAAATATCGTCCTTATTCTACCATAAAACCTTACAATTATCAATCCGTTTCAAAAATTGAATTCTCATTTTGAAACTCCTCCGTATTCTTATCTTATTATGAAAGAATCTGATTCAGTAACCATGCGAAGACGGGTGACCGAAGCCACCCGTCTGTTGTTTTGATTATTTATCATTTGATTTCCTCAAAATGAGATTATCTGACTGTCTTTTTCTTTCTGACAAAGCACAATACACCTGCTCCACTTATGACTGCAATTATGAAAAGCCATGCAATCGGTGTAGAATCTCCGGCTTTTGGAGCATCATCCTTTTCGGATGGTGCTGTTGTATCCTGTGTTGTATCCTTCACAGATGCTTCTTTTATCACAAATGTAGTTTCTGCACTTCCATCACTATACTGGAAATTCACTTTATGCGTTCCAACACTTAATGTATTCAGATATTCTGCTTTGAGTGTTAATATTGTACTGCCGGATTTCAATGTATAATTTGCTGCATCCACAAGCTTATCATCCACATAGATTCCTGTTAATTTATCAAGTGCACCATCACAGGTAATTGTTAATGTTCCATCCGTGCTTAACTCATGTGTTCCGCCTGCTCCTGCCGTGATTGTATAGGTTGCCTTAGCTGTTGCAGGGAATTCATATGTCACAGTTAATGTTCCATCCTGATTCTTGGTAACACTGGCTTCTTTCCCGTCCATGGTTGCTGTTACATCCGATGCAAATTCATAACCATCTTCTGCTGTAAGCGTAACACTTGCAGTATATGTGGTATTATAACCTGCTGTGGTATCATTTGGTGTCCATGTTACTTTTGGGGTTGTAGTTGATACGCCTGTTGTTGCACAAGCTGCTTCTGTATCAAAAGCTGAGCCAGCAACCGGTGATGTAATATCTGTTATTTCTATAGAATTGATAGTTGTTACTGTAGCCTGTGTTGCCATCTTGGCTGTTGTGATTCTATCTGCATCCGTTGATTCAAGCCATACCTTACAGTTATTGAAGTTGGCTAATTTGTCTGAAGCATCACTACCCATAACAATATCACTGGCATTTACTGTCTTATCGTTATCATCAATCGCCAGTACATACACACCGGTACTGTTCTGCACCATCAGGTATTTTCCGTCAGCGCCTGTTACCTCAATCTTAGTTCCATTCGGGCTGATGAGGACTTCCTCAGTTCCTGCAGATGCATATCTTAAAGTATAGGTATTCGCTGTCATTGTATTATCTGTATCATTTGCCTTATATCCAGTGTAGGAAGATGTAGCTGCTTCCGCAGCAGATGCAAAAGAGACATCCGACAGATTCAGATTAAAAGCGGGCACTACCGAAACATCACTGTAGTTGACAGAGCGTTGGATGTCGAGCACAGAGTAGCCCGGATAAGCCACGAGCGCACGGCTACTATTATCATAGATCGGCGAGCGCAGCCAGAAAACATTTCCGAGTCCAACATCATCCAGCTTTGTTACATCAATAGCAATATCATTACTGCTTCCCACATATATTGTTGTCTGACTCTGAGATTTCTGGTCTTTTGAATTCGGCAGATATAATTTGTTCGTCACTGTTTTTTCTTCATTTCCACCTTTGCCATTCGGTTCATTCGTTTTAACTGTGACATCTGCCATCTTACTTGTTTCTCCTGCAGAGAAATATGTTTTACCTAAATAGGTATTTATATTTTTCACAAAGTCACTTTCTGAATATTTACTGGTAGAACCATAAGCTGCCCGTGCAAACTCACTGGTTGAAAGTAATGCAAGGTTACTTCCATCCGCTCCGCAGATTGCCCAGAGTCTTGCATCATTTCCATTTAATCCAAATTTGATTACTCCAATGGTTCCACCATTAATATTGTAGCAATCCTTTAAATCATCCACTGTTGCAAAATAAGCATTAGATACTGCTTTCGGTGCTGTCTTATATGAATAACTTACTGTTATTCCTCCATCCTGATTCTTTGTAACACTTGTTGCATTCTGTCCATTTACTGTTGCTGTTACACCTGATGCAAATTCATAATTCTCTGCTGCTGCAAGAGTAACACTTGCTGTATATGTGGTATTATAACCTGCTGTGGTATCATTTGGTGTCCATGTTACTTTTGGGGTTGTAGTTGATACGCCTGTTGTTGCACAAGCTGCTTCTGTATCAAAAGCTGAGCCAGCAACCGGTGATGTAATATCTGTTATTTCTATAACATTGATAGCTGTTACTGCCATCTTGGCTGTTGTAATTCTATCTGCATCGGTTGATTCAATCCAGACTTTGCAGTTATTGAAATTATCTAATGCACTTCCCATAGTAATATCACTTGCATTCACTGTCTTAGAGTCAGAATCAATTGCCATTGCATACACACCAGCACGATTCTGTACCATAAGATATTTTCCTTTTGCATTTGTAACAGTGACCTTTGTTCCATCTGAACTGATGACTGCACTATCCGTTCCAGTAGTATATGTATATCGCAATGTATAGGTGTTCTCTGTCATGCCACTGTTTTCTTTATATCCACTGTATGAAGATGATGCTGCTTCCGCAGCAGATGCAAAAGAGACATCCGACAGATTCAAATTAAAAGCGGGCACTACCGAACAGCTATCGAAGACAAAGCTGCTATCCACATACTTGTCCTTATTAGCCACGAGTGCATAGTCACTAAGATTATCAAGCGTCGAGCGCAGCCAGAAACCATTTCCCCATTTTGAAACATCAATCTTTACCCCGCCATTCAAACTGTCGGAAGTATTCGTGCCCACGGTAACATATTTATCGTTAAGTTCATCATAATCACCATATGGTGCATATAGGGTATCTGTTACGGAATATGTGGTACCATTCTTCTTATCATCCGTATATATCGTTGTCTTATTCATCTTCGTCTTTTCCGACTCACTGAAATAATTATTGCTTCTCATGTAATTATTCAAAACTGTACGTAAGTCACTGGCTCCATAGTGATTCGGAAATACCTCTAATCCGCTTGTACTTACCATATAGGTACAATTCCAGTTTGAGTCATAAGTCTTATTGGTAGTATAATTATCTTCAAACGCCGAACTTCCCAGTGGCGATGCGGCAAAGAGAATAATATTATCCGTCACATTTCCTTTCGCATCCTTTATTCCGGAATCCACCCCTGCTATCTTCCACTGCTGTGCTGCACCGGAGCCATTCTGTCCGAAGATGATTTTACCTTCTGTATCGTTGGCTTCATCCAGACTAAAGTTTTTCAATCCTGCCACATCCGTCCAGTATCCAGATGTAGGTGTCTCATTTTCTGCTGCCTGTACCGTCGCAAGCGTTCCCTTCATTCCTGGGAATAAGGACAGTACCATTGCCGCTGCAAGCAGCACTGCACTTCCTTTTTTAAACCATTTTTTCCTCATGATTTTTTCTCCTCCATTTCTTCTATTCCTAATGTTTGTTATGATACTCTTCACAAGGAAATGCAGGTATTTCCTCACTCTTTGTTTCTCGAGTAAACACAAGATTGTCATATATGTGTTTTCTTAAGTGCCATGTATCTCCGTGCTTCAAGTGTCCGTTATAACTTCTGTTTTTTTGCAACTCCTTTCATAAAAAAACTCATTAAAATTATAGCACAAAATCATTTTATGTACAATGGAGTTTTCTTACCGAAAGTAAGTTTGAAAGGCAATCAAAGCCTTGTCATCTGCATGGCAGAACGCTCTGTCACTGCCTTACCGGAAGTTGTGCCGCTCATATGAAACCTCCTTCATTTTTTATAATTTTGAGCAAAATAAAAGAGCCGATTTCTCGGCTCTGAAACAGATATAGCATTGAGGAACAAATTTTGTCATAGGCGATAGAATTTGCTCCCCAATATGGATTCGTATTTGATTTACATTGCGTAAAGTGAATTTTTAAATTTTTGCTCCTTTAACATCTGGCACATAACTATAATGCATTATTAGAAGTACTGTTATTCTTCCAGATATTTCCAAACGTACCCTCCTGCTTGTTTTTGTTTACCTCTTGCCGTTTCTCGAATACTCTTAGCATTTATCCCTGTCTTTCTAACGGCATCTGATACTGAATCATATGAAGCTATTAAATTTCCTCTAGCATCAAATTGATTTATCTTACGGGGACCGTTTACCTTTTCTTCTTTCACAAGAGTACCTATATCATCTTGAATTTCATTTTTTAAACATCTTCGCCACCTAAAACCGCCTCCTGTATCCCTAACTCCTGAACAGGCTCTTCTAATACTAACCTCACTAACACCCGTTTCTCTCGCAGCCATTTTCACATTTTCATATGAAGCAATATATTTTCCTTCAACATTGTATTGACATATCCTTTGCACTTCTTTTTCTTTATTTTGTTTTTTATTCCTACTGAAATCAATTTTTATCTTCTCATAAAAATCATTTCTATCCTGTTTCGGAGGCAACGAAATATTGTATTGAGTAAAAATGTCTAACATTTTCGATTCTTCAATTGCATCAGTGTATACCCACTCAATCAAAGTGACATTATTGGCATGACACTTTTCTTTTTTATCCTTATCTCTTTTTTGTGTTTCTTTCAATCCTTCAGCACCATTAAAAACATCAATTTCTTCATAATGTTGTTGTCCCTGATACTCAATACCAATTTTATGTTCTGGTATATAAATATCCAAAGATTGTTTATCAAGCCACTCTGCACGATATTGATAAATCGCTGTTGGAAAATATGATTTAATCAACATATATAGTGAGAACTCGCTTTTCCATCGTGATTGAATTACCCCTTTCTCCTTGAGGTCTAATATCAATTTTCTATATTCTTTTTCGTACTTTTTCCCTCTACCATTTTCGTACATATAATAACAAAGATAATCTGGACAGTTATCTCCTATATATTGTTTAACAGCATCTTTGGGAACATATGAAACGTAATAATATTCATTTTCAATCATACGAAATGGAAAAACCTTCATATACTTCTTCATTGCCTTTATCTTATCCAAAGATACTTTAGCCTTCACTAAATCTATTGCCCTTATAATCTCAGTTTCATTCTTCCAATATCTTTCAAGACTCCTTCTATAAGTATCTAATGTTTCATTTGAACAATTTGGATTTTTCTCTTTGTAATCAGTAATTGAATTCTCTACTAAAATTTCTATATTCTCAATTGGCTTAGAAGCGTCATATTGTCTAAAAATATCTGCTAATGAAAACCCAAATGAAGCCGGAGGAACAACATATTTTTCCATTAACATAAAACATAACATACATTGAGCATCTATATCTGATAGCGGTATTTCTATTTTGTAGTTAATCGAAAAATCATCTTCCAAAAGATTTTTTATTGTTTTCACTTTTCCATGCTTTGTAAAATATTCTTGTATTATTATTTCTGCTATTGGATCTTTCACAGCACAATAGTATGGAACAAAACCATCTAAAAAACAACACTCATCTTTAGCCATCATCTCTTCTTTGAATATTCCGAATTTTCTATCACTCTCTATTTTCTTTATTACATTATAGTGTGTTTCCGGACCACCTTTGGAGTGAAAATCACCTTCTTCAACAAGTAATGCTTTTCCATTTTCAATAATAACATAATTAGTTCTCGAATCCGTTTCAGCCAATCCATCTATTGCTTTTACTTCATGCGAAAGCCACATATTTTCTTCTGCAATTCTATGAAAAAAACATTGTCCCGAAAAGTCGTAATCATCTTCGATATAATCTTTATCAAATATTACTCTGTATCTTCCGCCAGGAATCTCTTCTCCGACTTTATATGTATGTCCCGGCAGAAGATAATTTTCTTTATTATATGTATAAACAATATTATCTAAAGGCGTAATCATACCTGTTTCTATCACGACTTTTTTTCCGCTGATTAACTGAATATAACTATCATCGCATCCCCAACTACCACTAGAAAAAGAATCATTTCGACCTATTTGTATATAATAATCATTCCAGCAGTAATACACCCCCGGTTCCAATCCATCTTGTCCAACACGATATTTACCCTCTTTATAGATTTTTTCCTCATCTATTACTTTAATATACGCATTTATTATTTTTTCATGATTACTCTCATTCGCAGTTTTAGGCTCTGCTACATCTCCTAACTCAAAATTATTTTCCACATCACTTTCGCAAATATCAACATCTATCATATCAGAACAGCTAATAGTCTCTTCAGTTTCATAAAACTTCCCGTTTTTTTCGTCACAGGTCGCATTATCGTCTTCAACAAGCACCTTTTTAGTTGTATCACTATATTGCTTTGAAATTTCCACCGGTTCAATCTTATTTTTGCGTTTTATCATATTAAACAATTTTTCAAACATATCTGCCATTCTTCCACCTTCTGTATTTTATGTACAATATCAAGTTTTTCACCTCAATCATTATATCATGCCTATTACAATTTTGGCATGCCGGAGTTGTTGTAATCTCCTTAATACCTGTGATAAATACCTGAGAGATTGTTTTCATCATTGACCAGCCATGATCAATGCCGATTACTTCTAACTTGTTATTCATGTTCCTGTCTCTCCTTCCCTTCCGTAATATTCGCTTCCATATGGCGTTCCATGGGAATTGAGTGCTGCTGAAATCAGAATATTGGTATCAATCAGTATTCTCATAAGCCCTCCACTTCTTCTCTTACCTCTCTCACAAGTGCATCAATATCTTCCTCTGTTTCCAGACCACTCTTTGCTGCTTCTCCCTGCATACCGCCTTGAAGCATTTTCATAGCATAAACTGCTGCATTCATCATTACAACCTGATCACCTTCACAAATCAGTGTTACTCTGTCTCCTGTTCCGATTCCAAGCTGCTCTCTGATTTCCTTTGGAAGAGTTATCTGTCCTTTGGACATTACCTTTGCGTTATCTACTATCATGTTTGCCATGTCGTTCACTCCTTTCAAAATCTTAAAAGTAGGGTATTCCCTACTTGCCCTACTTATAGTATATCCAGTTTTCATGATAATATCAACTCCTTTTCAAAAATTTACACACCAAATGAGTAATCCAGAAACTCATTCTCTTCCGGCTCCATTTGCTCCTGTTTTCCAGCTTCTATCGGCTGTTCATTGCTCTGTGTCGGTTCTGTAACAGGCTTTACCCCCACCGATGCAACAGTTCCCGGATTCCCTCGCTGATACGGATAAGACATTATCCCTCCAGCCTGCAATCCCGCCTGAAAGAAAGCCTGCAAAAACAGTCGCCAAGGAAAGAAATACGGCACAGCGGTTTTTATGACCTCTGTGCCGTATTTGTGATGTTTCCGTGATGGATCGTTAATTGTTACTTATCTTTGATTATTTGACGGAATGTCTTTTCCTTTTATCAAATACCATTACACCTGTCAGAACACCGCCGCTGATATACAGCAGTGCGATCCAGAGGATCATATCGCTGTTGTCACCGGTCTGCGGATAATCCGTACCTGTCGGCTTGCCCGGCTCTGTCGGTGTTCCGGTAGCCGGAATCTCAACTGCCGTCTTCTTGTAGCCGCAAACCTTGCACTCCTCATGCTTGGAGCCCTTTTGCGTTGCGGTCGCTTTCTTGTCAACAACCCACTTGAAGTCGTGCGCCGCCTTATCGGCCTTATCTCCACAGGAACACTCATGCCAGTGGTTGTCGGGATCGTACTTCCACTCGCTGCCGTAGCTGTGAGTATGCTCACCGTCGCCTGTGCCGCTATTGCGCAGAATCGTCAGCGTGTAGGTTTTAGCACCGATTTCCACGACAATGTCGGTTCTACCGCTGTCGGGGATGGCAACGGTTGCGCTGCCGCCGGTGGACAGATCCTGTCCGTTGATGCTCACGGACTCGCCGTTTCCAGACACCGCTGTGACTAGCGTAGATGTTGCTCCGCTATCATTTTGTAGCGTATAGGTATAGTTCGTTCCGTTGGCGGTAAAATCGCCGAGCCCCACTGCCAGACCTTCAAAGGTCAGAAGGTCATTACCGGGCACTGTGGCTCGCACCACTACGCGGGTGCCAAGCTGGGAGAAGGTGACGGTTTCCGTCTGGAAGGTTTCCCCGGAGATGGCACCGCCAATACTGGTCTTTTTCGTTTCCAGAACGGTCCCGGCAGCATCCAGCAGCGTGGCCACCAGCACTGCGCTAGTCTGAGGCTGCAGGGAGTTGTTACGCAGGGTAATGTCGGCGGTGCTGTGACCGTTGCCGTCGTTCCCCTGTGCCACATCCACCGTCATCCGTTCTCCGGTGCGGGCCAGTGCGCCGGTCATATGGACGCTGGCCTCACTGTCACTGCCGTCATACTCCGGCAGGCGCTGATTGCTTCCCGTTCCACCGATCTGGCCTTCCGCCCACGCCTCGGCGTACAGATAGGTACCCACATTGGGGATCTCGGTTTTGCCAATGGAGTTCATATACTTGCCCAGATCATAGGTCAGGTCCAGTGTAAAGGTTCCCTGATCGATGCGGGCGAGGGCGCTGTCTTCGGAAATGGTAATTTCATTATCGCGAACCGATACACCGTTTGTGGTGCAGGCTACCTCTGCATGTTTGGTATGCAGATCATCCGCATAGAACGCAAGCTTCACCTCGCGACCATTTTTGCCGGCCAGAGTGGCGGCAGAGGAATTATAGAGGGTCATGCGCACCGTGCGCTTGCCGGCACTCTCCGCAATCACTTCCATTTGCGAGATTCCAATGTCGGGATAATCCAGATACACTGTGCCTTTTTCGTTGATGCCGCTAGTAGCGGTGATGGTATAGCCCGGGTTGGTCACGTGGTTCCCCACATGGTGCCAGACGGTAAGGGTGGTGCTTTCATTTGGCAGCAGTGTTTCCGTAAGGGTGGCGGTTTCCCCGCTGCCAATGCTGACCTTTAGGTTTGTCACATCATTCAGCCCGGTGTTGCGGATGGTAAAGCTAATAGGTGTCAGGCTGTTCAGCGCCAGCGTTGCATAATCCACACCGATCTGTTCCACTTCCACCGCATCGGTGACAAAATCAGAGGTAGCGGTATAGAGGTTCGTTTTCTCACCCGGAACGGTCACGCCGCCGATTACCTGCGGGTTTTCATCGTCATAGAAGGTGGCCTGAATGACAGCCTGCGCCTGATTGCTGCCGCTGACATAGGCATCAAAGTGGTCAGCCAGCGTGCGATCCGGCAGCTCTGCCAGTTCCAATGGTGCGGAGAGAGTATAGGTATTTGTGGCATAGCGCAGCTTGGCCGCCTTCAAAATGCCGTGATCTACCGCGCCGTTGACGTCATTGACAGTCTCATTCCAGACGATGGTAAGATCATTGAGGCTGCGATGATCCCTGCTGAGGGAAGCGAAGCGGAAGTCTCCGCCCACGACGGCGTTGCCGCTGTTAGTCAGGGCAGACAGAGAGCCAGGGAAACTGTTGGACATGGTGCCACTGCCGTCCACAGCCAACAGCTGGATATCGCTGCTGCCGTCTCGGACACTGTGCCAACCGATGACAAATCGGTCATCCCCGCTGCCGAAGTTGGCTGCAACGACCTGAGGGTTTTCGTCAAGATTGCTGTCACGGGTCGCCAGCATGGCTGTACCGGGAGTTCCGTCAGCAGCCACGGTACAATAGGCGATCTCGTAGGCGGAGGTATCTCCGGTTCCGCTGCGGTCCAGCGAGTAAACCGCCATAGCGGTTCCGTCGGGCAGCATGGCCGCCTGCAACGCCTTCACTCTGCCAGTAGCACCGTTATAAAGCATTTGGGCATTGCTCCAGTCGCCGTTACTGCTGTCATAGCAACTGTACATGATACAATCTCTGGTCGTGAAGTTCAGCAAGTTGCTGCCCTGCGTACCAGGATCTGGGGTGTAGACGCTGCGCCAGAACACGATGGCCTTGCCGTCGCCGCCCACTGCCGTGACTGGTGCCAGATCCGGCGTGCCGTCGTTGGTTAGGCGGGTGGAAGTCCAGGTTGTGCCGTTATAGACGGACACTACGATCTCCGTGCTGTTCATCAGCAGGTTTTGCTCTTCCAATGTCACTGGATCACCGGCATTTTTACCCGGCAGGTCGGTGCCCATGCGAACCCAAGCAGCCGCCGCGAAGCTGTCAGTACCGGACAAAGAAACGCTCGTGTCGCCGTAGCCGGAGAATCCTGTAGGATTGTCAATTTTGCTGGAGACAGAATAGCCGCTGCCATTGAGGGTGGAGAAATGTGCCCGGCTGTCGTAAATACTGCTGCTGTTGCCGTCGTTGATGTAGGCCAATACCTTCCCGTCATCGCTGAGCTGTGGATAGGATGTTGGGTTGGCATTGGTCTGGATGTTTTCCAGTCCACTGGTGGAGTTCAGAGAGAACAGTCTCATCCGCTGCTGGGGCTGGCCCCAAGTACGGGCATATTGCTCCAGATAGTCCCGGCTTTGGAGCGTTGCACTTCCAGAAGCCACCTGCATTCCGCTCTGGGCCGCCGCCATCCGCAGCGAGGCAAGGCTCAGCCCACTGGTGGCGTTATTCCAGTAGTCGTCGATTGTTTTCCAGTCATTAAAAGTCTTGGTGGCTCCAAGGGTTCCGGAGGCGATCACCGCCTCGTAGGAGATAAACAGGAAGGTTGCCACAAATTTGATTCCCACTTCGCTTTGGATCCCCAGGGCCTGACCGTTGATCTGGCGCTTTGTCTCGTCGGCAAGATAGGTGCGGGAAAGGAACTTATTCTGACTGTCCACATCCAAATTGCCGAATAGACCGATCTTCAGCGCCACGACCGAATAGTCAAAGCCAATGCCGCCAAACGCGTGGACATAGGCGTTGATACGCAGCGTGGTCAAAAAGTCATTCACTGCCGTGGCCGTAGGATCACTCCAGGCAAGCTCTGTACCCTCGCCCTGCTGACCGTAGCGCACTGCGGTACGGAAATCCAGCTGAATGGCACCACCCAGCTCAAAGGTTGCTGTCAACGGCACGGGGCCAGCCATGGCGTTCACGCTGAAGGAGAAGCCCACGCCAACGCCGGCGGTAAAGCCGCCGCCTACGGTGAAAACCTCCCACTCCTTTTTTTCGGCGTTATAGCGGATTTCCGCTTCGTAAAAGCCCTCCAACTGCAAGTTGAGATCCGTGTTGGTGACCTTGCCGGCCATGGAGTTGGCTTTGTACTCTCCCTTAGGATTATAGGTACCCTTGGCCATCTGGCTCAGATCTCCGGTCCCGGGCACGCCCACTTCCAGGTTCTGCGTCAGCACATTCGCACCCAACGCCACGCCGTCCTCGGAATAGTCCATGTCCTCCATCTCCAGCGTATTGTACCCGGCCCAAATCATGGCACGGAACACGGAAGGATCTTCGCTAGGGGTGATAATCATTTTGAACACGGATGTGTCCACCGGACCGCTCAGATCATCCAGCCGTCCAGTCAGCACCTTGAGAATGTTACTATCGCCCACTCCGCCAAAGTCAACGTCATTCACTCCACTGGAGTCCTTCATCGTCAGCAGAATACCGGTGACGCGGTCATCCTCTGTCACCTTGGGAACTCGGGTCAGATCAACGACCCGGAATGGCATTATTTTCTCTTGCAACAGGCTGCCGTTCAGGCTCAGCTGCGTTTTCATACCTACATCCTTGCCGTCGGCAATCCATCCGGAGGTGGTCATGGTGGCCTCTGTGAGGGTCAGATCGTTTTCCGCTACAGGGATGGATGAGAATGGGTATTGTTTGGTACTGCTGCTCTGGGTGGCAGGAAGAATGCCGTATTCGTCCGCCAGCTTGAGACTGTAATTCTTCGCATTGGCAATCTTCTCGCCCCAGAGGAACATGGTGGTGTGCAGGGTTGCTGTTTTAAAGCTGCTGTTAGGGCCAATTTTTCCAGTCGAGTTGCGGACATCCACCTTCTGACCGTTGGCAAGACCGTAATCAACGCTTTGCGCCACAATGAAGGGTTTGTTTTCCTCCCCCTCCGGCACGCGCTCCAGAGAGACAACGCCCTCTGCGGTGCGCATTACATCGTCCACGCCCAGCTTGCCGTTGACGGTCAGCAGCAGCGGATAGTACTTGTCGCCGTCAATTGCGCTGATCTCCAGAATGTACTCCAGCTGATCCAGAGCGGAAAGCGCCGTGGTGGTGCTCTCGCCCTTTTCGGCTGACCAGAACTGGGTGGAATCCAGATAGACGGTTATATTTCCCGCCGCATCCGTGGTATAGGTGTCGCCGGTGATGCCGCTGACAAGGGCTCCTGCCCTGGAGCCCAGCAGAGCTGTCTCGCAGTAGCCTCCGTTTTTATAAACGCCGCCGCGAACGGTCACCGTCTTGTTCGCCAGCGGATCGCCGCCCGGCGTGATGAGCGTCACAGATGCCCGGGCGACTCGCCGAAGGCTGAAGGTATTCAAGGGATAAAGCTGCAGTTTTGTGGCATCCCGCTCGCCGGAACGCAGATTTTCTTTATAGATGGTGCCCAGATAAATATCCGCGCCGGAGCCGGACCGCAGAGACACCTCACTGGCGATTCCGTTGGGTTCGTAAAGTGCCAGCACGCCTTCACTGTTGGTCGTGACCGTTTTAGGCACACCTTTGCCGTCGGTGTATTGCAGCGTTGTTTCCGCTGCAGGCGTCAACTGGAAGAGATAGAACTTATTTTGCAGCGTTTTCGCTGTCACCTGTACGTCGGCACGCATGCCCGTGGCGGCATGGGTAGCCGTGACGGTTGCGGTGCCGTTGGCCAAGGCAGACAGCGCCATTTTGGTTTCGGGAAGGTAGGAATCAAAGGAGAAGTTCCTGATGTCCTCATACAATCCTCCCTGCTTGTAGTTGACGGAAATGGCATTGCTGTTGCTGGAGAGCCACCGGATGCCGTCTTTAAAGGAGTTCCATCCGTACTCGTCATAGTTGATGCCTATGTACTCGATCAGCCCCAACTCCTGGCGCAGCTGCAAAATTTTAGCTGTATCGGTGGGCAGGTTGCCGCTGACCTTCGAGGTATTGTCCATGTTCAGCTTAGAAATCGTGTTTCCTTTGTCGTCCAGCACCTTCAGTGCGTCGGCATCGTAGACATACAGTGGGAAGGAGTCGGTGCTTGGAGATTCCTCACCAGGATTCTCCACGCTCAAAACCACTTGATAGGTGTCCTTTAGATTGCCGGCTTTCACACTCTGTAATGGCAGGGAGAAGCTTCCGGAGGTACCGAATAGGCGCTCTCTGGCCACCTCTTGGGTGTTTTTGTCCTCTGTGACCCGGGTAATGGTCAGTGTGGCCGGTTGAGAGGCGCCGTCAGTGGCGTTTTTCACCGACCAGTCGATATTGACGGCGACGTCGGTATCCTTGAGGTAAATGCTCTGGGGCGGTGTCAGCTTGGCCGTGGCAGGTGGTGCCTGCACGATGATCCAGGCAAGTGCCGACAGGCGGACGTTCTCACTCTCGGCGTTGGGGTGCGGCATGGATACCAATACCGTGTAGGCAGGGGTATTGCCGGTGGAGAGCTTGGAGAGCACATTCTCCTTGATCCGCACGCTGTTTTTATCCTTGCTGGCTGTATAATAAGTCGCAACGGGATTGAGGCCGCTCAGCGCCGCCTTATTCTCATAATTACCCTCATACAGGTCAATCCTGTACTTAAACTCTTTATTCGGTGCCATCAGCGCGGCGTTGGAGCTCCACAGTACGGTGGCGGGCTGATTTACCCGCGTCACGATGGATGAGCCGCCGGGAATCACCAGTGCCAGGGAATCGCCTGCCGTCACGGTATAAGGCTTTGACTCACCCGTCACATCATCGACAGTGTCCTCAGTCCCGTTGTCCGCCGTAAAGGTAAAGGTGACGGCTCCCACCTTGGTTCCTGTGGTGGCAACAACGCCGGTATCCTCGTTGATGGTGGCAATGAGCGTGTCACTACTGCTCCATTTACCGGTGGTGTAGCTTGCCTGCTCACCGTTTTCCCCAAAAACCTCAGCCTTAAGCGTAGGGCGGGTGGTTTCGGCGAGGGAAATCGTATAGTCGGCGTCATTCGCTTCCTGGGCGATGGTCACCGTGTGCGCGGAAACTTTCTTTGCCACCGTGAACTGCCGGGTCAGGGGAAGCACATTCACCCAGTTAGGAGCGTCTTTCGTGCCCTCGTTGGCCTGCAGCGTCACCGTGTAGGTGCGCGTGTAAGCCGCGGGTGCGATTGCATAGTCGCTAATGGTGAAGGCTTCCTTCTCTGTGTCCAGATAGACCTGCAGATGGATTGGTTCAACCGTGGAGTCGTACCTCAGTTCGAGGCGGAAAGGGGCTTCCTTCGGCTCTGTTCCTTCCGGGGTGTGATAATTGCTGTATACGGTCTTGTAGGAGTCCTGCTCCATGTTGGCGTTCATCGTGAACGATGCCTTGCCGGTGGCGTAGGTGGCCGTCAGTGCGGTGGGAGCGTTGCGCATCAAGACGCTCTTCAGCGTAACGTCGGTAATCGGCTCGCTTGGATATTGTGTGGTATCCAGCGTATGACCGAAAACATCTTTCACACCGGTCATACCATTGACGGTGACCGTGGTGCCATCCGCATCCTGAACTGGGTACCAGAGCATTGCCGTGACGCCGTAGTCGTTCATGGAAAGCTCAGCGGCGGTATACTCTTTGCCATTGATGGCCACGCGGGCGTTTCTAAGATCCACGAACTCGTTAAAGGTAACTGTGATGGGCACATGCTGTCCGCTGGCATAGGTTCCCGCCGTGGCCGTGACGCTTTGAATGATGGGGGCGTCCGAGTCCAACAGCTTGGCGGTGACGTTGCTGGTCTTGGCGGTGGTGGTGGAATTTTGGATATCTCTATTTACATTCTTCAGAAACAGTTGGAAGGGCAGAAAGTACTGCTGTGCCCTTCTGTTTTGCGTGGTAGACTGCAGGGAGATGCTGACCGTACTGCCCTTGTTAATCGTACAGTCCAGCGCTTTCGTTCTGTCGCCGCTGAGATTCAGAGCTGTTCCATCGAGCTTGTACTCCGTCAGATAGAACGGGGCATAGTGTTGTGTGGTACTATTATAGCCATACGGCGCAGGGCCAGCATAGGCAGCTACATCGGTACTCCAGTCAAACTTGATGCTGGCGTCGATTTTGTATGGCTGATAAAACTTAGGGGAGCCACCGGGAAGCACCGAGTTGCGGGCACCCTCCAGAATTCCGATGGTATTGCTTAGCACAACGAAGTCCGGATTGTTGGCACCGTTGGCGACAGTGTATTTTTCTGCCAGCAAAGGAATAAACAAATCATCATATAATACGGTTGTATTTTTGAGTTCTTCCTCATAGTTCGGCGCGGTCATTTCTGTTTTTATTGCGGGGTCGTCAACCGTCTTTATTAGCTTGAGCTGACAGTGGTCGGCATAAGCGGCGCCGTCATAGAACACCAGATTTTCCGCATCGTAAAATTCGATCATCCCCAACAGGTCGCCATAGGAATAAGAATCCTTGAGCCAGTCTGGGTTCCCTCCTCTGGTTGTAACCTCGACAGTGATTTTACAACCACCTAAACTGTAAGATTCGCCTACGTCATAGGCCAGCCTGTAGGACCCGTCGCTTTGCTTGACCCCACTCGTCTTGCCTATCGAGACCTTCACATCGGTGATATACTCGCTGAGCTGGCCTTTTTGAATGCGGTAGGAAAAGCCGGCCGGTTTTCCGCGGTATACAGTAAAAGTCCCGGAGCTCCAGCTGTTGTTTGCGGAAGCCCCCAGCGTTTGGCTCATCATGCCGCTCATATCCACCGTCTCAACGCCCACAGGCGCTGTGGCAGAGGCGGAATACTGCAAACTGATGCCCTGCAGCTCCAGCTGCTCCATCAGGCTATTGAGATTCTCCAGAGCTTCCCCGGTAAACTCCCTGCCGGAGAAATAGGTGTCCTTGATCCGCTGCAGCTCCTGTTCGATTTGGATCATGGTCTTCAAATCGCCCAGCGCCACCGGAGTCCCATCCACGTCGGCTATACGGGTGAGATCCGTGGCGGGATTTTCCAGCTGCTCCATGACAGCCGCCAGTGTCAACACCTGGCCGTCCAGCGTGATGGTTTGATCCACCTTTAAATTGCCGGCTTCATCCAGCAGCCCCAAAGCGTTCAGCATGGAAAGCACTTGGTCGCTGCTACCGCCGGTCAAGGCGGAGAGCTGCTCCAAAATCTCCTGATTTTCCTCAGGTGTGTTGCCCAGCGAATCGCTCACCGCAGCAAACGCAGTTGTCGGCAGCATGGTCAGCACCATGCAGCATATAAGTAAGATACTGAGTATTCGTTTTTTCATTGGATTTTCTCCTCCTTTTCGTGTCGTGCGGGCTTATCCGCTCCGCCTTTTCTACGATTTTCTCTGTTTCTAAGCCGAAAGCACAGCGCAGTGATGACCGCCGCCGCGGCAAAGGAAACGACGCCCACCAGCACATAGCCGCCTGCGTCCTCCCGCAGCAGCATCGCACCGAAGCTGCCCCATGCGGCGGTCTGTCCATGCACTACAAATGCGTCCGCCGCCTGCATCAGCACCGCGAACAGCAGCATACACGCGGCACTCAGCCCATAGATGCCGCGCCGCTGCCTTCGGCGATTGTTTTCTCGCACCCGCTGTTTGACGAGTGCGACCCGTCTTGCGGTATCGTACATATCGTTTGAACCTCCTCTCTGGATTCTTTGAAATGCGGCTTAAAAACCCTTTCACTTATATAGGTACAAAAAATCGAAAAAACTCTCACCCAAAACGCAAAATTTTTCAAAAAAAATTGAGAGCCGCCAAAAAGCAGCTCTCAGGGAGTGGATATTCGATTATTGCTTCCGTGATAATCGGAAAACGGATAGCCTTCCTGCCGCCACCAGCAGCACCGGCAGGGCGTAGGCGATGTACTGCGCCACGCCGCCGTAGGCGATCAGCAGATTATAGATGGCGTGGAGGGTGATGACCGCGCCCAGCAGTCCGCAGGTGCCCGCGACCTTCAGCCACGTCCGCCGCCATGTGTAGGCAAGCCCGCCGCCCACAATCAGGCCGCAGAGGACGTGCATGGCTCCCGTGCCGAAGCCCCGGAAGAAGATGAAGGAGAAGCGGTCAGCGCCGTTCTGGATGAGATAGCACACATTTTCAAAGGTGGCAAAGGCGAGGGCAACCGTGATGGCGGCAGCCTTGATTTTATCCCCCTCCGGCTCAAACACCAGCAGATAGAACACCAGCGGCAGCAGCTTCATCATTTCCTCCACCACCGGCGCAATCTCCGCCGTGGCGGCAAGGGCATCCGCCTGACACACCGCCGCGAGAAAGGTGTTGATATAGGCCGAGAGCAGACACACCCCCATTCCGGCAATGCAGAACAGGAATAAGCGTAGCTGCCGCCTGCCCATGCACAGAGCGGCCACCAGCAGGGGAGATACCATGCAGAGGAAGATGTTTTCAATATAGGTCATGCTTCCACCGCCCTTCTCGTGGCGGGTAGCAGCCCCAGAATCGCAAACGTCAGCAGCATATCGCACCAGAAGGTTGGGCTGGTCGGTGAGGTATCCGGCCAAAAGCAGCCCGCCGTCCAAAGCAGATACTCTGCGAACGCAAAGCACAGCACGCCGATGTGAAACCACCGCATATTCCGCGCCGCGCCCATCTGCGTTTTCGCATAGGCAAGCCCTCGAATGGCGCAGAAGGAGAGCCATATCATCATGCCGCACCAGATCAGGTTAGAGAGAATGTCTCCGAAAGTGCAGTAGAATGCCAGCAGCGGCACGCCGAACGCAAGCGCAAGCCATGCCCTTCGGCAGCGGAAACTGCGCTCATTTGTTCCGGTCAGCGTGGCCTGCAAAATACGCAGGAAAATTACGCTGGCCACCCAGCCGAACTCCGACACATAAAAAACCCGCGGTGTGGTATCGAACAGCAACAGATACAGCGTCCAGTAGAGTGCACCGAGGGCAAAGCAGCCGTAGAAGCACAGCAGCATAAAATACGCCTGCCTGCGGCTTTTCCGGTAGGATATGCCAGAAAGCAGTGCACCGACGAACGTGGTCAGTAATTGCAACAGGTTCTCAATCAGCTCCATGCGCATTCTCGCTTTCCTTATCCTGCCGGTCCTCATGATTCATCTGCCGCAGCCGGAAGCACAAAATAGTCACGCACACGCCGAGAAGAAAGGCCAGCAACCCGATAACAATGTATCCCAAAGCCGCGCCGCTGTGAAAGATGCTTGCCGCCGTTTCAAAGCCGGAGTAGTCGCCGGTCTGGATTTTCACGACAATACCGGGCATGGCGAGGGACGCACCTATGAGCAGCACAAGGCACGCCACCACAGCGGAAGCCATGGTAATCGTATTGCGCCGCAGCCGTTTCTCCCGCTCAATTTTGGCGATGCGCCGCTTTGTCTCCGCGACGCGCTCTTCATAACTCCGCATTTGTGATTCCCTCCCGTTCTAAGAGCCTTCGCAGGCTTTTCTTTCCGCGATACACCATGTTGGTGATCTGTTTTACCGTTTTTTCCGTGACCTCCGCCGCCTGTGCGTAGCTCATATCCTCAAAATAGGTGAGATAGAGGACTTCCCGATAGTCCGGATTCATTTCGCTCATGCAGAAGTGCAGAATGCGGTTTCGCTCCTCCGTCCGGATGACCTCCTCCGTCAGCAGCCGTCCGTCCGGCTCGTTGGTCAGTGCATCAAGGCTGAACAGCGGCTTTCGTTTGCTCTTATGGCGCAGTGCCATGTGCCGCGCCGCCTTATAGAGATACGCCTTGAAGCCGCCGTCCCGGATGCGGGGCTTTTTCGTGAACAGATAGGCGAAAACGTCCAGCATCAGCTCCTCCGCCTCGTGAACGTCGTGCAGATAGCCGTCGATATACAGGGTCAGGGGGTCGCCGTATTTTTTCATCAGGGCATTGAGCCCTTCGTCGTCGCCGCTCAGATATTGGCGGTATAAAGCCTCGTCGCAAGTCATAGCGTTCACTTCCTTTTTGCGGATGCTTCCAATTCCAATGCGGAGGGAATCCGCCCCTCGGCGCAATACTGATTGACCCGCCGCTCCGATACGCCCCAACGGTAGGACGCCTCCCGAATGGAGATATAACCCTTGATCTCGTTCATACCGCACCTCCGCATGTATAATAATCAATACAATACATTATATACGAATATCCGAATATAAGCAATCCCACACGGACGACTTTGCACGAAGTTTTTTAGGGGTTGTCAAATTCATCTTCGATCAATAATCGAGAGACGGTGTTGCATATCCGTCAGGCAGTATCCGAAACAGAGGATATATTTGCAGATTTTTCTCCATGATCAGGGCTGTGTCATACATTTGGTGGTCAATCTCGGTTGTTTTTGCGGCAGGAAGAAAAAGCAACGGTCGATTTCTTTCAAGCCGTTTTCTGCCCATTTCCGCAAATGGGCTTGTATCAAAGACGGCTTTTAGATAGATGATGGATATAGCGGTACGACCTTTGAGAGACCGGATTGGAAACGATTGACGGAAAGCAGAGAAAGAACGTGCTGAAAAAGAAAAAGCAGCTTTAGAAGCTGCAACTGATACTGACAAATCTAAAAAGGGAGCATAGGTAACTGCCGGAAACTCCCATTACATAAGGGTTTCAAGCCCACTTCTAAAAATATCCCTATGATTTTCTATATACGTTCATAATATCATTATGGTCTTTTGTTACGATTTCATTCATTTTTATCTCCTTTAATTGTCGACGCAACGAGTCGACAATTAAATAGAATGCAATTTGCTTTGTTTCTTCTTCGTTCCACTATAACGATGAGCAAATGCTCCTGTAACTAATCAATTGAAGCAATACAAGCAGAAATTGCTTTCTTCCAGATAACGTAGAAGATATTGATAGTTTCAACTTATATCCGATATCGTGTTATTGACTTCCAGTTTTCCGGGAATCCCATCTGTTTTAACAGATTCTTTTCTGTGATTCTGGAGCTGCTTCTTACATATTTATCTATCAGAAGAACAAGTTCTCTTTTAAACAATAAAAAGCTGTCTGCAGAGAGTAAATAACGAAATGCTATTACAACACCAAATAAATCCTTCTTCCCCTGATTATACTGATTTCCAGTTTGTGAAATATGTAGCTTTGAATGCAACACAGTATTCGGTATTTCAGAATACACCTTATGCGAAAAGAGACGCTCGTTATGTGCGCACACATTACGGTACAGTACAAGTACCTTCAGATATTGTTCCAATTCCCTTTCATTTACCTTCTTGAAATTCTTACTGATTTTACTTTGAATCCGGCTTGTAAGAAAAGAATACATCTTAGAAATCTGTCCAAATGTCATCGCATTAATCAAAACCCATAATGGTACATTCTGATACACATTTCGTTGATGAACAATATAATCATAATCTGTATTTGTCAGGGCAAGTCCATCTAACATACGTATTAATTTGTCGATACCTCGTTGATTACTTCTCACATAATTATAGCTGGCGGTGTCAAGATAATGTGTCTGCATCTCTCCGTATACTTCACAAAATGAATAACTGATGATATTACGAATTTTCTTTTCAATTTGACAGATATATCGAAATATAAGCTCGCGAAGTCTATTATCAAAATCGTAGAGTGCATATATATCTTCAAATGTAGTATTCTCAAGATATACCCGTGTCATTGCATCTCGAAAGGGTTCTTTATATCCGCCAATCAATGCAAAGTATCCAATGTCACGTAGCTTCTCTTCTGCAAATTCTCTATTGTTAATAATCAACTGTTTTTCATCTGTCAATTTATGCAATTGCTGCTCATAAGTAAGAAATGGCTTCAAACTACTCCCCCTTTATGTATGAAAAAAGGAGGGCCCGCAGGTCCTCCCCCGGTCTCAGTCCTCTCGAGTATCTGAAACCTAATCGCTGATTGAATTCTACAACAAAGCTACAAAACTGTCAAGCGACAAATTCTGCATTAACTCAGTGTATGTCATCAATCAATATTTATTTTATGAGTTATTTATGCCAACTATTCATGCCGAGCACACCTATAACAAACGTTAATATTACTACAATGCCAAAATAATCTTTTTCCCTTTACAGTTCTTCATTACTTGTTACCTTTCTTTCATTTTTGAGGATTTATTTTCCTAGTTATTCCATGGATAAATATCTCTTAAAGCACAAAATCATGGAAAATGGAATGGAATGTTCCAGCAGGATATTTACGAAACTGATAATTCCACTTGTCAACTACCCACGACCTGAAGGTCATGGGTTTGTAACTGCCCAGTCGTACTAACAGCTTACGCCTCCGGCCTTTAACCCCAATAGATATCGCTATCTAAAGTTGCGATACATTCTCTTTCTTCTTGGGCAGAATATTTAAAGTTCCCACATCGACATAATTATCGACCAATACAAGACTTTTCGTTGCACTAGCTACCAGATCTATCAGTAAGCTAAACGCATCATATATCTGTCCATCAAAAAAGATTTTCTGCTGTGATTCATTTACGCATTTCAACAAATGTTTCCATTATCCTGATACTGACTTGTATTGCAATATCACTCCTCAACACCGCAGAAAGCATTGCAATACCTTGTTCTGTAAAAACATATGGCAGATATCTTCTTTAGGAAATTTTTGATATCAGATTTCTCTGCTCCATACGCACACCTTATAATCAGGCAAGAACTGCTTCCTGCTTTACGATTTCTTTCACCTCATCCAAAGACAAGCCGGAATAACGTGCCATTTTCTCAACGGATGTTTCGCCATCACGAATCATACGAACAACGAACTCACGTGTTACTTCTTCACGCTCCTGATTTCTCATTTCTTCAATTGCTTTGCACATACTCTCAACTCCTTTCGCATCTTCCTTGAAGTATCTGACTCTGTCTGCCAGTTTTCCATAAAACATATCATCCGCATCGGTACAGGAGAAATCTACTAATTAATTTGTGAAATTTTAATAACCTATAGGTAGAACTCGGCTCTTATCCTGCTTGCTTTTTTCTACCCTTTTGCTCATTTCAGGTACCTTCGGGTAGAATTCGACTCTTATCCTGCTTGCTTTTTTCTACCCCTTTGCTCATTTCAAGCACCTCTGGGTAGAATTCAACTCTCGCTCAGTTTGTGTTTCTCTACCAATTTTTAGTTCTTCCATCCGGTCATCAGAGGGTGGCGGAAGAAGTTTAGCACGTTTTTCCAGAGAGAACTGGCGGTATTCTGCAGGGGATAGAAACGGCTTATTTTGAACCGGCACAGTTGACGAATTGCTAAATTCATCATATATATCCTTCCGGACTCCTCAACAAACAATAAAATCCATGTATTTGCCTAATTGCAAACACATGGATTATTACCTTAAATTCCTAATCCAACAGGTTCTTCATATTCTCAAGTCCTATAAGAAGGGTTGAAGAATTATGAAGTAAAGCTGATGTTGTAGGCTGTATGACACCTGCAACTCCAAGGAGTATTAACATGGAATTGAAACCGACAATGGTTCTGTAATTTTTACCGATACGTCTCATTAAGGCATCGCTTAAGTTTTTCAGAGTAACAACACGGTAAAGGTCATCGGCTCCTATTGTGATATCCGCAATTTCCCTTGCTATTTCGGCACCGTCACTGATAGCTATTCCTACATCTGCTGCCGATAATGCCGGCGAATCGTTAATACCATCGCCTATCATCACAACTTTTCTTCCTGCCGCTTTTTCTTTTTCTATAAAGCCTGCCTTATCTTCAGGAAGCACTTCCGAGTAGTATTCGTCAACGCCTACACGTCCTGCAACGGCTTTTGCTGTTCTTTCGCTGTCACCGGTCATCATAACAATCTTTGTAAAACCTGCTTTGTGAAGTTTTCTGACTACGTCTTCTGCTTCTTTCCTTAACGGATCCTCTATGCATATAACTGCCGCAAGAGCACCGTCGATTGCCATATAAAGATGTGAATATTCCTCCGGAAGTGTATTGAATAAATCCTTTTTGTCCTCAGGAATAATACTTTTTTCATCTTCAAAAACAAAATGGTAGCTGCCGATGATAACCTTTTTATTGTTTATCATGGTTGATATTCCATGTGCCACAACATATTCTACCTTGGTATGCATTTCTTCATGCTGCAGATTCTTTTCCATAGCCGCATTGACTACCGCTTTTGCCATTGAATGTGGGAAATGTTCTTCAAGACATGCCGCCGTTCTTAAAAGTTCGTCCGGTGTTTCTCCGTTGAATGAAACCACATCCGCAACTGTTGGTCTTGCCTTTGTCAGTGTGCCTGTCTTATCAAATACAATTGTATCTGCTTCTGCCATTGCTTCAAGGAATTTACCGCCCTTGACAGTTATGTCATGGGCATTTGCCTCCCTAATCGCAGAAAGTACGGATATAGGCATTGCAAGCTTTAAGGCACAGGAGAAATCTACCATTAAGATAGAAAGTGCCTTCGTCACATTTCTTGTTAAAAGGTAAGTAAGTATCGTACCGCCAAGACTGTATGGGACAAGACGGTCTGCAAGATGCTCTGCCTTGCTTTCCAATCCCGATTTGAGTTTTTCGGATTCTTCTATCATTGCAACAATCTTTTCAAAACGGCTTGAATTTTTAGTCTGATTTACAAGGATTGTAATTTCGCCCTCTTCTACAACGGTTCCCGCATATACAACTGCGTCTTTTGCTTTTCTTACGGCAACGGATTCGCCTGTAAGGGATGCCTGATTGACCATGGCTTCACCGTCATATACTTTTCCGTCAAAAGGTATTACATTACCCATATGTACTACAACCTTGTCTCCCGGTTTAACGTCATTTGAGGATACAAGAACTTCTTTTCCATCAACCGACAGCCATACTTTGCTGATATTAAGTGACATACTTCTTGCGAGGTCACCAACGGATTTTTTATGTGTCCATTCTTCAAGTATCTCGCCTATGCCAAGCATAAACATAATTGAGCCTGCGGTTCCTATGTCATCCCTGAGTATGGATACTCCTATTGCGGTTGCATCAAGAACAGGCACTTCAATCTTATGTCTGAGCAAGGTTCTGATTCCGTTTCCTATGTATTTAAAAGATTTTGATATTACCATCAAAGCCCTTACAGGTAATGGTATGAAAAATCTGGTTGCGTAATGCAGTGCAATTTTTGTTACAAGTTTTTCCTGATACTCCGCATTAACCTGTCTGCTGGAATTATCTGTAATTACTGCGGGCACCTCGATATCTTCATAGTGGAAACGTCTCAATGTGTTGATTATATCTGTCCGTTTTCCCTTGTATTCTATAACCGCGTCTGCAGTTCTTTCATATACCTTTGCAAAAGTGATATTTTTAGTATTATTAAGAAAATACAACAAAATATCCGCTTCTTTATATGTCATTCTACTGACTGCGAAATGAACTCTCATCCGCTTATCTGATTCATGTCGTATTATAAACTTCATAATATTTTTCTATTTCTCGGATTCTTCTGCTTCTTCAGTATCTTCTTTGACATCCTCAAATTCTTCTGCTTCCTTGGCTGCTCTTTCTTCATTGATTGCCTTGGCATCCGCAAGAATATCTCCTGCATTTTCCTGGACTGTATTGACAGTCTTCATAACACTGTCTTTTGCCCTTAATACGGCAGCAGTACAATTTGTATATACCTTCTTTGCATCTTTGCTGGATAAAATCTTAACTCCGGCAGTTCCAAATGCAAAACCGGCAGCAAAAAGTCCTACTTTTTTCCAATTCACGCGCTGTAAACACTTTAACATATTATGTACCTCCTGCAAGCATTTCTTTAATTCTTTTGATTATATTTCTGTTATCCCACAGTGTCAACGATAAAATTTCTCAATAAGATTTGTGTCCTACAACTCTGCATTGTATTTCTGTGCCGCGACTTTCTCCACAGCCTTTACCTCACGAAGCACATAATCCCTATGCTTTTTACACTCTGTCCGGATGTAATCAAGATTGAATGTGCCTCCCTTTGCATTCAGATAGGCATAAAAATCCATTAAGGTACGCAAGCCTGTACCACTGCCGCTATAATGCTTGTAAGCGTAGCTTGTGATAGACATCATGGTTACCCTTACCTACGTACTCTGCCTTGTAGCCCTCTGAAATCATATGCTTCTCCATCCGCTCCCATGCATCTGCATCAAACAGGATATCATTGTCCGACATCTGCCGCATTCCTACTGACGGATAATAGTCATTCATGATAATGCCCTTTAATGGCAGATACAGCATGCCATAAGGAATCTGCTCTATATTATGTATTTTCTGCATGTTGTCACCATCTTTCTTCCCCAAATGCAACCTGCCTGTCACACAGCTTTAATGCTGCCGGGCGGTGAGTTACAATGATCACTGTCTTGTCTGTCATACTGCGAAGATTCCCAAGCACCACTTCTTCTGTTCCGGCATCCAGTGCACTGGTGGCTTCATCTTTTTTATAAAAAAATGTCATCCCACCACTTTTTTGTGACGTAATGACATTTTTTAGTCCATTTATGCAGTTCGTCACAGCATTTATTCCTGCGTTAAAAGGATTTACCATTCCAAACTATCTTTATTGAGCAGGAAATCATATATACCCATAATGAGAACCCCGTCATCATTATAATATTTTGCAGGTGTATCTTTCGTAATTATAATTTTTTTGAAAGCATCGCCTGTCAGCATCAACGATCTCTGTTCCTGCTCCATTTTTTCTTGTGTAGGCATTGCAAATGCTGATTGAATATAATAACGCTTAGATGCCTGATTACATACAAAATCTATTTCTAATTGCTTTCGGACATTATTGCCATCCTTTGTTGTATAATTTACAGGGACTACACCTACATCAACATTATATCCTCTCATTTTTAACTCATTAAATATGATATTCTCCATTGTATGGGTTTCTTCCATTTGCCTGAAATTTAATCTAGCATTTCTAAGTCCCATATCAGTAAAATAATACTTTGATGGTGTATCTATATATTTTTTCCCTTTAATATCATAACGCACTGCTTTATCAATCAAAAATGAATCACATAAATATTCAATGTAATTTGTCAGTGTATTTTTGCTAATTGTTTTCTGCTTAACACTCTTAAATGTAGCGGATAATTTTGAAGGGTTTGTAAGCGAACCAATGGATGACGAGAGAATATTTAATAGTTCTTCCAATTCCGACCGGTTACGCACACGATGTCGTCCTACTATATCTGAAATATAGGTTTCTTCAAACAGCGATTTTAAAAATGCGATCTTTTCCTCCGGAGTTGTGAAGTTTAATATAAGCGGAAGTCCTCCGTATAGCATATATTCATTCCATCCATCCTGTTTCGTCCCATCGTATACTGACATAAATTCCTCAAAACTAAGTGGATACATATGCACCTCATCTCCACGACCACGAAATTCAGTTATTACATCTTTTGATAAGAAATGTGCGTTACTTCCGGTTACATAAATATCTACATTTCTCATATGAAGCAAACTATTAAGAACTGATTCAAACTGATCTAAAAGTTGTACCTCATCCAATAGAACATAAAACATTCCTTCACCACTTATCTTTTCTTTCAGATAAGGGAACAGTACATATGGATCTTGATATTGTTTATTTTCAAATGCATCAAATGCAATTTCTATAATATGCTCAGCATCTACACCATTTGCTAACAATTGATTTTTAAAAAGTTGAAATAAAAGGTAGGATTTTCCACAACGACGAATTCCGGTTATAACTTTTATTAACCCATTATGTTTTTTACTTATCAATTTATCAAGATATACAGTTCTTTCAATTACCATATAAGTCTCCTTCCTATTGAACATTTTTGCCCATACTCGCATTTTTGTTCAATTAAAGTATACCCAATATTCCAAATAATATCAACACTTATTGAACATTTTTGTTTGTACCCGCATTTTTGTTCAACGGAATCCGATGAGAAACATTTTACCATCCCCCCGTTTTATTCAAGGTTCATGTGACAATTTGTAAAACTTTTTGTGCACAGTGTATCTCATCCAACGGGAATAACATGCATTTAACTTTTCAATAATAGCCGCATAGATTCTGTATGCACTGAGTCCAAAATCTTTATGTATTATCTTTCAACCCATAACACCGGTACAGCATATCTGTCATTTTTTGCTTATCTGTTCCGCCTATACCCAAGGACTTTAAATCCACTGTTTCATCAGCTATTTCAGATAAGAACTTTTTCATATCCTCTCATCGCTTGTATCTGTAAAAGACAAAACAATGGAAATATCATCAGCACTGTTATCCTCTGAAAATTGTTTCGGGCTGTATGCCCATAATTCAAGTCTGACCTGTTTATCCGGGTCTATCAAATCATCAGTCAGCAAGATTTTATTATAATCTTTCTCGCTAATTGCATAGGTAACAACTCGGCTTGGATTTAGCATTGTTTTTTCAGAAAGTGCCGTTTCCCCTGCAAATACCATATTTTCTGTAACTTGTGTCTTACGGATTGGCTATTATGATTAAAGGGTCAAAAGGTATCATCAATGCATGCTTGCATGCAATTCGATGTATACCTTAATGACCCACACTTCACCGAGAAAGTAGCCATTTACTGCGAAAGCGAAGGAAATTAGCCCTATTTCAAGATAGCGTCAGATTACATGAATGCATTACATGTAGTAATCTGATTAATCATAATTGAGGGACAAAATACCTTTTGACCCTCATTTTTTATTATTCTACTGTATTCCGGATGTTATGGCAATGAAGATTTTCTTGAATTTCCGTACGATAAAATTTTTCAATAAGTTTTGTGTCCTACAACTCTGCCGTGTTCGAGAGAAATCACTTCATCGCAAAGGAGTTCTATATCTTCCCTTATATGGGATGATATGATAATCAGTTTATTTTTTTTCTTTTGTTCAAGCATAAAACTTCTGAACCATTTTACACCATCTTCATCAAGAGCGCTTGTAGCTTCGTCAAGAATAAGTATTCCCGGGTCTTCCATTATAGCCTGGGCAATTCCCAGTCTTTTCTGCATGCCAAGACTAAATTTACTTACTTTTTTGGAATCCTCAGGATCCAGTCCTACAGCCTCTATATCCTTCTTAATTTCGGATACAGGTATATTTTTACGTATTCCTGCAAGCAGTTTCAGGTTGGTAACCGCAGAGTATTGTCCGTAAAATGTAGGTTCTTCAATAAGTATTCCTGCATCGGGTATAAAATCACTGTCTTTACCGATTATTTTATCATTGCATATTACTTTTCCTTCTGTAAGTTTCATAAGTCCTATAATGCTTTTCATCAGCACTGTTTTACCCGAACCGTTACGTCCATATAGTCCATATGTCTTTCCACTTTCAAACTCAAGATTTATATTTTCCAGAATGTATTTATTTTTTATTTTGATGGAACCATCTTCTATTTTTATTTTGTACATATATTTCTCCTCTTAATACCTACAAATGCTACAATAAGCATCAGAACTATCCACACAGACATATATATATATGAAAGGTAAAACGGCATATTACTCGTTCTTCCTATTTCTGTATATCTTCCCGCTAAAGAAGCGTTTCCTGCCGGAAAGAAAAAGGCTGCTTTATGTTTTATTGTTGCAAGGATTCCTCCTGCTGCCATAAGTACTACATCTATTCCCATAAACAGATTTTTTTTGTTAAATATCTTTCCGATTAACAGCATTAGCGAATATCCGAATATAAGCAATGTAGTAAGCAATATTGAATGAATAGCCGCTATTCCCGGATATATATGATTATAAATATCACGCTGTATCAGATTAAATACTGTATTGTAGGTAAGCTCCGGATAATAATATGCAAGTTTTGTCGTTGCAGGACTCCATTTTGTGCCTGACGAAATCTTTCCTGCACATGGTATTGTAGACAAAACAAAAACAATTGCCATTATTGTGAAGCTGCATAAAAGAGCAAATATTACTTTCCCGATGAGCCACTTAGTCTTACCCATTCTGTATATGGTAAACATATACCCGTCTTCAAGATTAGGGAAATCCGACATAAGTATAAGTGCAAATATCGGTACTATTAAAAGAACCAGGTATGAATTAGCCGTGGCAATATACGGTTCAAAAAGCTGTAAACCAGCTTCCATCATTTTTGCATGGTTGCACAAACTTGAACCCACAACCTGCCATACAAGAATTGCAAATGCGAGAAGAATAATCATCCTGCTCCTGCATATAAAACTATGGTATTCAGATTTTATGGTCTTAATCATAGGTCACCTCCATAATCTTTTACGGAACGAATCTTCGCAATATTGATTACAATGGCTAATACCCAGATTCCGACAAAAATAAGCAGATTTACCAATAATCTTTTTTCATTATAAGGAATTCTCAGATAATAGGATAAATAACCTGTATTCTGTATTTTCCGGCCGATTTCCGGTTTATTAAATATAAAGTAATTTACCAGAACATTTTGTCCATATCCTACAAAAAAAGGCAGACATATATTAAAATAAATATCCTTGGTCAACGCGTATACAATAAAGCCTATGGATGCACACAATCCTCCATATAGCATCATTCCGAATATTCCATAAAGATATGCAGCTCCAAATCCCATCTGCGATACGAGATTTAATTTTCTTCCCGTATCACTATAACCGCTGCCCTGCATTTTGAATTCTATAAATTCGCTGTCTGCCTCACTAATTGATGGGAACCTTCCATGAATGTATATTGCACATATTATGGCAATAATTCCCATAACAAATACTGAAGAAATAAATGCAAGAAGTGCCTTTGAAATTACGTATCTTTTTATTCCCGTTCTGTAAATAACATACTTCGTTGTCTTATTCTGTTTCTCTGCATACATACCAAATGCAAAGGAAAATGCAGCAAGCATCATTCCATAAGGTGCAAGGGATCCCAACAAATTCAGAAATATTGTTTCTCCCATTAAGTGCATTTGCAAAAGTTCTGTTTTGTTATATGTACTGAATATGCTTATACAGTTAAAAGTTCTTCCTTCGCCATCTGTATATATGCCACATATTCCAATAATAATCAGCCCGATAATTATGGATGAAACAATGCCGATGGTTGTAAAGTTAATATATAAGTCTTTTTTTACTGTCAATATTGTTTTTTTCATAAATTACAGCTTTCTGTTATTCCTGTACACGTCTTACGAGTACATCACCACTTTCAACATTTACTAAAGCAACATATGCATCATTATTAACCGGATTAAGTAAATCAACTCTCCAGGATGGAACAATGTACTTTGCTCTTTCATTTTCTTTTTCGCCTTGTTTATCATTGAACATTCTATATTCCATCTTAATCTGGTTAACTTCAAAATTTACACCGGGCAGCTTTGAAAGTTCTTTTGAAACATTATTGAGTACTGACTCAAGTGATAATATTGTCTCATAATTAGTTATTTCTTTAGGCACGGTGTAACTGTTATATTCTCCGCAATACACATCAATTTTGCCGCTTTCTATCATATAGCATTCTGACATTATGCCTGTTTCTTCACCATAGTTTTTTTCTTCTTCACCAAAACTTGTCTGTCCGTTAATTACCTCCTGGACATCAATACCTTTATAATTTTCGGTTCTGTAGAATCTGAAAACGGTTTCTCCGGAATTTTTAATTTTATATACATACACGTCATATACTTTTGTCTTAATTCCATTTTCTCCTGTGTATGGATAAATTGAATTTATATAATTCTCTGCCGATTCAACAGCTTCCGCAACAGTAACTTCTTTATCAAGGAGTTTATATTTATCAGATAAATCATCCATTCCTATACGGTATCTTTTAATTAATTCCATATCATCCTGCAATCCAAAAATATAATTTCCGCCAAGGATTTTGTTGATGGCTCCTGCTGCATAATTCATTATATTTGTGTCGGTAAATATTTCAGATTTTCTTTTAGTCTTGGGATCACGGTAATAAATTAGTTCAGGAGCTTCTGTGTATTTGGTTTTTGAAATTTTGTTTTCATAATTTGCATTATACCAGTCTTTTTCCTCCTCATATTTACGCAATTCTTCGCCATCATAGATATACTGTTTATCAAGTTCTCCTATAAGTTCAGGTGTCATGTCATCAATAATATAATTTACCAGTTCATCAGGTTTTTTCCATTCATTAAGATATATTGTATCAATCCACCATGTCGCTATTTTATCTGTCTCAGGAAAAATTACACTATCACATTTTATATCAAGATTATCATACTTTGCTGTTTTAATTATTTCCTGTGCCTCTTTTCTTACCTCGTTAAAATCATTTTTAATTATTTCTGATTTGTTTTTGTCCTTACTTCCACAACCTGCCAACATTACTGTAGTAAGTAATAACGGAATAAATGCTTTTTTAAACTTCATACTTTGTACCTCTCTTTTTTATTATTATTTATTTATCAAAATGTAGAATGACTACATAATGAGCATAATATAAGACGTGCAATGCACTCTTTCCGGAAAATTTTAATTGATTTCCACAAAAAAACACCTCTTTTTCAAGAGGTGTTAATTTCTAACATATAAATATATGACTCCTTAAAAATTACTTAACCCTTGAAAAATAAATTCACTTATAGCTTGTATATAATACTTTTTCACAATAAAGTCAAGTTTTTTTTATTTTTTTTGTCACATTTTACAATTATATAGAATTATATGTCGGAATATATAAATATATTTTGGTTATATCTACTGAAAAATTTTTCAATAAGAATCAACGATTTATTAGTTTTTCAATCTGATTAAGTTTCTCCAATGCAACTGTATTTCCAAAATTCTGGGCAACATACAATATTATTTTTCTGATGCCCTCATCGGCTGTATCGGTTCTTATTACTTCATACTTCATAATCACTCCTCCTGAAGCATTTTTCTCAAATCATCGAATGTCTCAGATATCGGAGCAACTCTGCCATTTTTTGCATCATCTTCTGCTTCGGCTAATACCTCTAAGAGTTCTATTCTCGCTTTCATATTTTTATATTCTTCATATGAAAGTGCAACCGTATCACCTCCGCATATATCTTCAATATTATTTCTTACGGTGTCCTTGTTACTTCTCTTCACACACCTGGAAGATGAAAAATTTTAACCGATAGCTTTCATAATCTCTTTTTCATGATCTCTGGTAAATTCACTTAATTCATAGAATCGAATTCTCTTATTGACTAATATAGGAATCACAAATCCATTTTTTACCAAAACCATCAGTCTGTTAATAATCGTTTTATTTGTTACCGACAATTTCCTGCTGACTTCAATCGGAGTAAACTCTCCTTTATAGTTTTTTATCAGAAATTGCAATAGCTCTTTTTCTTTTCCTTTCAAAAACGACAGACTTCCGGTAATATCTTCCTCTTCAGAAGCCAACTGCAAATCACAGACTTTTCCGGAATACAATTTCACCATTCTGAGGAAATAGTTGATCCAGATCTCCGGATGTGGCGGGTTATCTCTGCCAGAATAGTACAGCGCAGGGAGTCCCATCTGAATGGATTCATAATATTCATCAATATCATAAGCAAAATATTCTTCCAATGAACCGATTCCATTAAAGCCGTATCCATTCAAGTCCATAATATAACCGGATAACAGTCTTGCAGTTCTGCCATTTCCATCTTCAAACGGGTGTATTGTCACTAATTGATAGTGTACAACTGCTGCTACAATCAGAGGGTGGTCATCGGTTGTATTTACATACTCCACCAACTCATTCAAAAGTCCCGGAATGTCGCAATATTCCGGCGGAATATAATCAGGGTTTCCTGTCTTAGAATCATATACCGCAAATAACACTCCCGGTGGCATAGGTCCTCTGAGTCCGATTTTCTCCTTGGAAGCCCCCTTTTCTACCAATTTCTGTACATCTAAAATAAGTTTCATGGATAACTTCTCTTTTTTACTTACCTTTTCTTCAAGATAATTCAGTGCCAGAAAATAATTCCGTACCTCCTGCTCCGGTTTCAGATAATGTTTTCTTCCGTCGCTTTCTATTACTTCATCCACCTGTTTTTCTGACAATGGATTACCTTCAATTTTATTCGAAGCATAAGAACTTTTTTTCTTCGAATTTTTGCGAAGCTTATTCATGACAGTTTTGGACAGCTTTACCGATGATACTTTATATCTGTTCTGTTCAATCTCTGTTATATATCTTAAAATTTCATTCGTTAAAGTCACTTTTATCATATAAGAAAAGCCTCCCTTTCAAATATTATTATATACAAAAGGTAAGCTTTTTTCCATTAATATTTCACTATTTTTTCACTATTTTTCTCTATAGATTTTTTAAAACCAAATAAATCCCGGACAATATCAGCGATATAGACAGCCAGATCCAGTAAAGCAAAGGGAATCAGCAGCAACGCAAATTAGACCTTCGGGTCAAGACTTTCAAATACCCCTGTTCTCTTTGCGACCATTCATTATAGGTTGCGGACTAAGGCAGTCTCTCTGACGGGCTATGGTGCTTCGCACCTTTTTTCATGCAAAAATAATTTTTGTATTATCCTTAGAAACTTGAAGTTGCCAGCTACAATTCTTTCATCATACACAATGATTCTGGCATCGAAATGTAAGGACCATAATTATCTATTTTTTCAAATCCTACTTTCCGATATACATGACATGATTCTTGTAGCAGTTCTCCAGTTTCAAGAATCAACCTCTTGTATCCCAGCTCTTTTGCCCACTCAATCAATTCAAGAACCAGCTTGGTTCCTATTCCTTTCCCCTGAAACTCATCTCTGACAAATACTCTTTTCAATTCGGTTGCATCATCGATATCACCATAATGATATTCTCTAATTGCTCCTGCACCAGCGGCTTTGCCATCAACATATACAACTATAGCCTCTTTAATTTCATCAAGTTGGTTGTACTGTTTGTACTTGTCTCTCTTAATTACCCTTCCTACTCGCCTATTTAAATCCATATCTAGTAACTGACAGTTCATAATAAAGTCTTCATTTATGCCAGAACATCTAACAAATTCTATATCATCCATATTCGACCATCCTCCTATGTTAAGTATATAAGAACTTACAAGCTCCACAAATCCCGATTTGTTAATTTGTTTTATTATAGCACATATAAGCTCATTCACAATAAAAAAGAGCAACCGAATTTTCTCGATTACTCTCTGTTCATTACTTTTCATCAACAACCTGGAAGATATAGAACTTCAGATAATAGCTTTCATCCGCCGCCCAGAGTATAGGATGGTCCGGTGACTGGGTTCTGAATTCCACCTGTCTGAGCCTCTTATGTGCGCTTCTTGCAGCTTCTCCGATTGTCTTGGTAAACAATTCCTGTGTCATAAAATGTGAACATGAACAGGTAGCAAGATAACCGCCGTCTTTAACAAGCTTCATGCCTTTAATATTAATCTCCCTGTATCCTTTGGTGGCATTTTTTACGGAATTACGGGATTTGGTAAATGCAGGAGGGTCAAGAATAACTACATCATACTGCTCGCCTTTTTCCACCAGTTCAGGAAGAAGTTCAAATACATCTCTGCATATAAATTCTGTTTTATCCTGAACATTGTTAAGAATGGCATTTTCTTTTGCCTGCTCAACTCCAAGCTCCGATGCATCCACACCGAGGACACTTTCGGCTCCTGATGTAGCCGCATTAAGTGCAAAAGAACCTGTATGGGTAAAGCAGTCAAGCACTTTGGCACCTTTACACAATCTTCCCACTGCAGCCCTGTTATATTTCTGGTCAAGGAAAAAGCCTGTTTTTTGTCCATCAGCCACATTAACCATATATTTTACGCCATTTTCAACAATCTCCACTTTGGTATCAAACGGTTCTCCGATAAAACCTTTAACCCTTTCCATGCCTTCATTAAGTCTTACCTTGGCATCACTTCTCTCATACACACCACGGATATTCATACCGTGGCTTGCAAGCTCTTCTTTCAGACATTCGATAATATCCGCCTTAAGCCTGTCAATTCCGAGGGCAAGTGATTCGACTACAAGGATATCCGAAAATTTATCAATAACGATTCCCGGAAGATAGTCCGCTTCACCGAAGATAAGACGGCAGGATGAAGTATCCACCGTGTCAAGTCTGTATTTTACGGCATCTTTTACTCTCTTTTTTATAAATTCACGGTCTATGTTTACGTCCTTATGACGGGTAAGGATTCTTATTGTTATTTTTGAATTGGTATTGATAAAACCGCGTCCCAGATAATATCCGTCAAAATCCAGTACATCGATAATATCTCCGTTTTCAAATTTTCCCTCTATTCTGTCGATTTCATTATCGTAAAACCACATTCCTCCGGACTTAAATGAACGGCCTTCGCCTTTTTTAATATATACATCTGCCATAATTTTTAACCTCTCTTTTTTTACAAAATCAGGATTTCCACACAAGTATAAAAAAAATATAATCAGCAACAATATAACCATGATTAAAAAATATATGATGTGCGGCCTGACCGGATGGTGTATGGAAGTGTTCTGGACCGGTCTTGGTTCTGCCATAAAAAAAGACAAGAAACTTACCAGCAACACTTCTATATGGATGTTTCCGATTTATGCGACGGCAATCATCATTGAGCCAATCGGTACAAGAATGAAAAACAGGCACTGCGCCGTGATGCAACGTGGTTTTGTATATGCAATGTGTATTTTCATTACCGAATTTCTGACAGGAAGTCTGTTGAAAAAAAATGGTTGCTGTCCATGGGACTATTCAAAAGCCAAACTTAATATCAAAGGCGTTATAAGACTTGATTACTTTCCTGTATGGTTTATCGCCGGACTTTTTTACGAAAACATTCTCTGTAAAGATGAAAAAAAGTAAGGACAAGGGCTTAAAAAGCCCTGCCTTACTGAATTTACATATCGGATTAATATAGTGGATTAGAGTCTGTTAATGCTTTAACAATAGCCATTGCCTCTGCTTTCTTAACATCATCATCCGTTACTGCAAGAGCGATTGCTTCAGCAACTTTATCCATATCCTCTGTATTAAAGCCTCTTGTAGTAACTGCTGCTGTACCAAGTCTGATACCGCTTGTTGTAAATGGCTTTTCAGGGTCATTTGGAATTGCATTCTTATTACATGTAATATTAACTGTATCAAGAAGTTTTTCTGTTGCTTTACCTGTAACACCCTTGCTTCTTAAATCTACAAGCATAAGGTGGTTATCCGTTCCGCCTGATACAAGATTAAAGCCTCTGTTTAAAAGACCATCTGCAAGTGCCTTGGCATTGTCTATAATGTTTTTAGCATAAGTCTTAAATTCAGGTTCAAGAGCTTCTTTAAAGCATATTGCCTTACCTGCAATTACATGCATTAAAGGACCGCCCTGGATTCCCGGGAAAATTGCTTTATTAAAGTTATACTTGTCTGCAGCTTCCTGATTGCAGAGAATCATACCGCCTCTTGGTCCTCTGAGCGTCTTATGTGTTGTTGTTGTAACAACATCTGCATAAGGAATTGGGCTCATATGCTGTCCGCCTGCAACAAGACCTGCAATATGTGCCATATCTACCATAAGAACAGCTCCGACTTCATCGGCTATTTCCCTGAATTTCTTGAAATCTATTGTTCTTGCATAAGCACTTGCTCCGGCAAGAATCATCTTAGGTCTGCATTCTTTGGCAATTCTTAATACCTCATCATAATCAATGAAGCCCTCGTCATTAACGCCGTAAGGCACGCAGTTAAAATATTTTCCTGACATATTTACAGGTGAACCATGTGATAAATGTCCGCCGTGTGCAAGGCTCATTCCCATGTATGTGTCACCGGGATTGAGGATGGCAAAGAATACTGCCATATTAGCCTGTGCTCCTGAATGAGGCTGTACGTTTACATAATCACATCCGAAAAGCTTCTTTGCTCTTTCAATGGCAAGGTTCTCAACAATATCAACATACTGGCATCCGCCGTAGTATCTTTTTCCGGGATAACCTTCGGCATATTTGTTGGTAAGCCAGCTTCCCATTGCTGCCATTACAGCCTTGCTGACAAAATTTTCTGATGCAATAAGCTCTATATGGTCATTCTGTCTTCCCACTTCAAGCTTAATTGCCTCGGCAACTTCAGGATCAAATTCTTTTACTTCATCAAATGAATACATTAATACAGTCCTCCTACTCTTCTCTTTCTTTTACAATAGCGATGTGAACATCATCAAGCTGCTTCTGGTCTACAGTGGCAGGTGCTCCCATCATAACATCCATTGCGTTTTTGTTCATTGGGAAAGGAATTATCTCTCTTATGCTTTCCTCTCCGCAGATAAGCATTATCATACGGTCAACTCCCGGAGCTATTCCTGCATGTGGTGGTGCTCCATAGCAGAACGCATTATACATTGCAGGGAATTTGGCTTTAACATCATCTTCACCAAGTCCTACTAATCTGAATGCTTCTATCATTATCTCAGGGTCATGGTTTCTTACCGCACCTGATGATAATTCGACGCCATTGCATACAAGATCATACTGGTATGCAAGTATATCAAGAGGTTCTTTGTTCTTAAGTGCATCCATTCCGCCCTGTGGCATAGAGAAAGGATTATGACAGAACTCAAGTTCTCCTGATTCTTCACCTATTTCATACATAGGGAAATCAACAATCCAGCAGAATTCGTATGTATTCTGTTTCATATGTTTTTCACTGGCTGCACCGAGAAGTCTTCTTAGTACACCGGCTGTTTTCTGTGCGACAAGTTTCTTTCCGGCTGTAAGTCCTACAAAGTCTCCCGGCTTAAGACCGAGTGTGTTTATTACCTGTTCTTTGATGTTCTGAAGGAACTTAGCGATTCCGCCTGTAATTTCTCCATTCTCATCTACTTTGAACCAATATGCCTTATTGGCTGTGGCAACTTCCACATCCGCACATATTGCATCTATCTGCTTTCTTGTTGCAGTAAATCCGTCAACAACAATTGCCTTTACCGTCTGTCCTTCAAAAGGTCCGAATCCGCATCCTGAAAGAAGTTCTGTAGCATCGGTTAATACAAGGTCAATTCTGAGGTCAGGCTTATCTGTTCCGTATTTATCCATAGATTCAAGATAAGGTATTCTCACAAAAGGAGCCTTTGATGCATTGGAATATACACCGTATTTTGCAAATACAGGAGGAAGAACCTCTTCAATTACCGAAAATACATCTTCCTGTGATGCAAATGCCATTTCCATATCAAGCTGGTAAAATTCTCCCGGTGAACGGTCAGCTCTCGCATCCTCATCCCTGAAGCAAGGTGCTATCTGGAAATATCTGTCAAAGCCTGATGCCATAAGTATCTGCTTGAACTGCTGTGGAGCCTGTGGGAGTGCATAAAACTTACCCGGATGATTTCTTGCCGGTACAAGATAATCCCTTGCTCCTTCAGGTGATGAACATGTAAGGATTGGTGTTGTTATTTCCATAAATCCAAGTGAGTTCATCTTGTTACGGAGTTCAGCAACTATTTTGCTTCTTAAAATAATATTGCCCTTAACCGCAGGATTTCTTAAATCAAGATAGCGGTATTTAAGTCTTGTATTCTCATCCGCATCCTTAGACTGGTTAATCTCAAACGGAAGTGCATTGTAACGGCACTTACCGAGAACCTCAATCTTAGATGGAACAACCTCAATCTCACCTGTAGGAAGTTCTGCATTCTTGCTTGAACGTTCCCTTACAACACCTGTTACCTGAATTGTAGATTCCTTATTGACAGAATCTATAACCGACATCATATCTTCTGTCTCGATAACAACCTGTGTTGTTCCGTAAAAGTCCCTTAAAATCAGGAAACCTAAGTTCTTACTTACCTTTCTAATATTCTCATACCAACCAACAACTGTTACGTCCTTACCGGCATCGGCAAGGCGGAGTTCTCCACAGTTGTGTGTTCTAGACTGTACCATAGATAGTTCCTCTCTTTATTTTACTATTGGATTTTTGTAAAATTCCTTAAATTCCTTGTACCCCTGTTCAATGAGGTTGTCCTTCTGGAATTTTTTATTTTTATTCATTCTTACAACAAGCACCTTGATTCCTTCTTCCCGAAGTTTCTGTGCTTCTTTGATAATATTACATAACATCTCTGATTGTATACCTTTTTCTACAAGAAAAGCAATACTATTTCCCTGATTTGGTATCTCAAAATTATTATCCATAAGAATAGTAATTATTCTTTCAAAACCAATTGAAAATCCGCAGGCCGGTGTCTCCTGTCCGGTAAATTTGCCCACCATCTTATCGTAACGTCCGCCACCGCCAACGCTGCTTCCGAATTCAGGAACTTCAATTTCAAAAATTGTTCCCGTGTAGTAAGACATTCCTCTTACAAGCGTAGGGTCAAATACTATATCAAAATCACAGTTCTTTGTTCCGTTGACGCTCTCAATAATCTCAAGAAGATTGTCTTTAGCCTCATCAGGAAGAAATTCAGCGATTGTATCCGCAAGATATAAAAGGCCGTTATCGGCTTTTTCAATTCCGTCAAAAAGACTTACATACTTCTCTACCGAAGCCGCATCATAGCCGTTGGCAATAAGATCTTCCTTAACGCCTTCAATTCCGATTTTGTCCATTTTATCAAGAATAATAAAAACATTATCGTAAGATTCTTCTGCAAATCCGCTGTATGCAGCCATTGCCTTAAGTATTCTTCTGTCATTTATTTTAATCTTGAAATTCTTAAAACCAATCCTGCCAAGCGTTGTGGTGGTTGCAAGAATCAGTTCTATCTCCGCAAGGTTGGTTGGTTCACCGAGTATATCTATATCACACTGGTAAAACTGTCTGAATCTGCCTTTCTGAGGTCTGTCTGCTCTCCATACGCTTCCTATCTGAAGTGCTTTAAAAGGTGATGGCAGGGATGCCTGGTTATTGGAGTAAAATCTTACAAGAGGTACCGTAAGGTCATATCTTAATCCTCCATCAACAAGGTCTGCCTCTGATGAAGCACTTTCAAGATTAAGTTTTTCTCCTCTTTTCATAATTTTGAAAATAAGTTTTTCATTTTCGCCGCCCTGTTTGCTTGAAAGGTTGGCAATATTTTCAACTGCCGGTGTTTCAATGGACGTAAAACCGAACTTTGAATATGTTTCTTTAATTATTCCGATAAGATAATCTCTTATCTGCATTTCCTTTGGCAGAATATCTTTCATACCTGTCATAGGTTTTTTAATCAGTGCCATTATTATATCCTCACTTTTTCATAATCTCTCTTGTTGTAAAATTAATCATCAGCCTGCTGTTCTTAATTTTCTCTATGGTTGAAGGCTCATGAATCAGACGTTGGAAAGCTAAAAATACTTCCATATCATAGCAGTCTATCTCATCTATTATTATCTGCATCGCTGTTTCGATGTCAAATGCCCTTCGATACGGTCTGTCTGAAATCAGGGCGGTAAAAGTATCCGCAACACGCATCACTCTCGCACCAAACGGTATATCTTCGCCTTTTCTGTTTTCAGGATAACCGGTTCCGTCATAGTTCTCATGATGATACAAAACAGAATCAAGAACAAGATCCGAAAAATCATACTGTTTAAGTATATCATAACTTAACTTGGAATGCATTCTCATATATTCCCTTCCATCATCATTTTTATGGTCATCATCCTCATTTCTGCCGTAAAGATACCTTGATAGTTTAAGTTTGCCTATATCATGGACAAGTCCGGCAAGTGCCAGTTCATAACAAATGCTCTCGTCATAGCCCATCTCTTTGGCAAGAAGATATGTAAGATTGCTTACACACACTCCATGATTGATATTATCTTCAAAATCCGATAGAAGTGTTGCCTGAACCGGATTGGCTTTTGCTCTAATTCTCATTAAAAAAACTTCGCTTTCTTTCTATCATTTCATCTACACGTTCTATGTAATTAGATACATCTTTTACATTTTCTATACGTTCAACTCTGTTTTCATCCGGAAAAACTATTTTCGACTGTGCTCCCGCGCCAGCCGCATATATGGACTGTTTCTCTTCCATTATCAGGATGTTATATACACCTTTTTTGCCTTCTTTTGCATATCCAACATTTTCAAAATTACCTGCCATATTTTTCTGACGGTAAAGGTAATAGGGTGTCATGCCCATCATATCGGCATATTCCTTTGTCATGGTTATTATTTCGTCCGTATTATCTATTCTGTAGTCTGCGTATGCTTCTTTCATATAGTTAAGCCTTGCGGCTCTTTTTATCGCCAGTGAATGAACCGTAAGATTGTCCGGGGATAATTTCATTATCTGTTCAAGGGTATTTCTCACATCTTCCTTATCTTCTCCCGGAAGTCCCACAATCATATCCATGTTAATGTTATCAAAACCACAGTCTCTCGCCATCTTAAACGTATCACATATCTGTTCTACGGTATGTCTTCTTCCTATCAGATCAAGGGTCTTCTGATTCATGGTCTGCGGATTGATTGAAATTCTTCCTATTCCGTGTTTTTTGATAACCTCAAGTTTATCACGGTCAATACTGTCCGGTCTGCCTGCTTCAACGGTAAATTCTTTAAGGTTGCTGTAATCAAAACAGCTTTCAAGGAAATCAAAAAGTCTTTCAAACTGATATGGTAAAAGTGTGGTGGGAGTTCCGCCGCCTATATATATGCTGTCAGGTCTTCTTCCTCTAAGATGTTCCGACAGATATTTAAGTTCTTTAAAAAGTGCGTCAAGATAGCTGTCTACTTTGTCCTTCCACATGCTTATGGGATAGGAGGTAAAAGAACAGTAAAGACAGGTAGTAGGACAGAACGGAATACCTATATACAGACTATATCCATTCTTATAATCCAGTGTCTTTAACAGTTTATTTTCATTTGCAGCAACCTCAAGGCTAAGTAAAGATTTCTTTTCATTAACAAGATATTCTTCTTCAAGATGTCTGATTATTGTCTTATCATCAACACCTTCTTCAACCATGGCAAGTGGTATCTTAACAGGACGTATTCCCGTAAGAGTTCCCCATGGCAGGGACTTGCCCGTAAGAGAGGAATATATTCCGTAAAGTTCTCTTTTCAGTCTGTTTCTGGTTCTTTTCTTATCCTCATATACATCATATTCAAAAGAAGCCCCGGTTATATCTGCACCTGTAACGCTTCCCTTTACCTTTTTGCCATCAACAAATACTGCTATGGAAAGTTCGGGATTATCGCAATTTTCCGTCGTAATTCTTGTATCGGGATAAAATGCCTGTGTCATGACCCTGACATCATTTTCATAATCTTTTGTATTAATACTAAAAAAAATCATTTTATATCCTATCTTACAAAAGGGTTATATTTTTTCTCATGCCCTATAGTGGTTGCCTCCGAATGTCCAGGATATACCTTGACATCATCGGGAAGAGTATATAATTTCTCTTTAATTGAAGCGATAAGGGCAAATGTACTTCCTCCCTTGAAATCACTTCTTCCGACTGATTCGCAAAACAGTGTATCTCCCGAAAAGAGCACACCTTCATCCATAAAATAATAGCACATTCCGCCTATTGTATGTCCCGGAACTTCAAATGCCTTAATTCTGAAACCACCGGCTTCAAATTCTTCTCCGTCCTTAAGGTACACATCTGCACTGAAGGTTCTGCCCTCACCCATAAAGCCTGATGTAAGATTGGCCTCCGGGTCTTCTAATACAGCCTTTTCCGTATTTCCTATATATGCTTTTACATTGAAACGTTCCCTTACTTCATCAAGGGCAAGCACATGATCAAAATGTCCGTGGGTAATAAGAATGCCTTCAACGTTTATCTGTAATCTGGCAACACGTTCAATAATTCTGACAGGGTCTCCGGCCGGATCAATAATAAGGCCTCTTTTAGTCTCGTCATCATATACATAATAGGTATTGGTAGCACACATTCCTATTATATTATGTTCAATTTTTATCATACACTAACCTCTCGTTCTCTCGATATCCAGAACTCCTTCAACATTTCTTAATTTATCAAAAAGTTCCCTGAGTGCATCTACGCCACTTATTTCAAAACTAAGTTCAAGTGTTGCCGTTCCTGTCTTGCTTGTACGGCAGTTCATAGTCTTAACATCAATCTTTCTCTCTGTAAGTATCTTTGAAATGTCTACAATAAGGCCTGTTCTGTTATTTGCATATATTTTAATATCTGTTGTATATCTTTCTTCTGAATTTTCATAATCAAGTTTCTGCCATTCAGCTTCAATAAGTCTTGATTTATCAAGTTCCGACATGTTAATTACGTTAATACAATCCGTGGTATGGATTGATATTCCTCTTCCTCTTGTTACAAAGCCTACGATTTCATCACCCGGAACAGGATTGCAGCATTTTGAAAACCTGACTGCCACATCATGTATGCCCTTAACAATAATTCCGGTCTTAGATGGCTTACCGTCATCCTTCTGTTTTATGGTACTTTCGGAGTTGTCTGCAAGAATATCCGCATCGGTAATTTCTTCCCTATGCTTCTTATCGTATTCTTCCTGAAGTTTACCAACAACCTGGCCTTCCTTAAGTCCGCCGTGTCCTACAGCGGCAAGTACGGAATCCCAATCCCTGAATCCATACTTTGTCATAGTCTTTTCTATGAATTCAGGCTTAAGAAGATCTGATAAAACAATGTTTTTTGTCTTACAGTAATTATGGATAAGGTCTTTTCCTTTTAAAATATTATCTTCTTTAAGTTCAGCCTTGAACCATGAATTAATTTTGTTCTTAGCCTGCGGGCTTTTTACTACTTTAAGCCAGTCACGGCTTGGTCCTTTAGAATTCTGGGACGTAATAACTTCGATTCTGTCACCGTTTTTTATCTTGTAATCAATAGGTACCAGCTTGCCGTTTACTTTGGCACCCACCATTTTATTACCTACAGCCGAATGTATGCTGTATGCAAAATCAATAGGAGTGGAGCCTGCCGGCAGGTTCTTGACATCTCCCTGTGGAGTAAAACAATACACACTGTCCGAGAATAAATCAAGGTCGCTCTTTATTATGCTTAAAAATTCCTTGTTATCGGACATATCCCTCTGCCATTCAAGAATCTGTCTTAACCATGTAAGCTTTGCTTCCTCGCTGTCATCACCCTTCGTACCGTCAATATTCTCTTTATATTTCCAATGGGCTGCGATACCATATTCAGCAGTTCTGTGCATCTCGTAAGTACGGATCTGTATCTCAAACGGCTGTCCTGTCTGGGATATAAGCGTTGTATGCAAAGACTGGTACATATTTGGCTTAGGCATAGCAATATAATCCTTAAATCGTCCCGGTATAGGCTTATACATCTCATGGATAAGTCCTAACACCGCATAACAGTCTTTGATTGTATCAACAATAATTCTTACCGCAAAAAGGTCGTATATCTGGTCAAGAGTCTTGTCCTGATTAACCATTTTCTTATATATGCTGAAAAAATGCTTTACTCTTCCGTCTATGGTGTAATTTATTCCGGTTGTAGAGAGTTTTTCCTTGACTTCTGCCACAATTTCTTTTACAAAATTCTCCCTTGCCTCTTTACCAAGAGTAAGGTCATGCTCCAGTTTATGGTACACATCAGGCTGGAGGTACATAAGTGATAAATCATCAAGTTCTACTTTAATCTTGGAAATACCGAGTCTCTGTGCTATAGGAGAGTATATTTCCATGGTTTCTCTTGATTTTTCTATCTGTTTCTCAGGCTTCTGGTACTGCATCGTCCTCATATTATGAAGTCTGTCGGCAAGTTTAATAAGGATTACTCGTATATCCTTTGCCATGGCAAGAAACATTTTTCTTAAATTCTCTGCCTGGATTTCTATCTTATCATGCTCATAGTTTAACTGGGTTAATTTGGTAACTCCATCTACAAGAAGTGCAACTTCTTCGCCGAATTCACGGCTTATATCTTCATAAGTTACTTCTGTATCTTCTATAACATCATGAAGTATTCCTGCTATAATTGTCTCTTTATCAAGTTCAAGCTGTGCAAGTATGATAGCCACACAAAGAGGATGGATTATATATGGTTCTCCCGATTTACGTTTCTGACCGCTGTGAGCTTTATCCGCAACCTTGTATGCCTTTTCGATAAGGCTTAAATCAGTGGATGGGTGATAATCAAGAATACTTTTTTTCAATATCTCAAACAATTCCGAAGGAACATTGGTCTGAGGTGGTGTTAATGGTCTTTCTTCAATTTTTCTTCTCTGTCTGTATTCTTCCTCAGGCATATAAGTACCTCCTGTTCTATTATATGATGCCCGTATTAAAGCAGTAACACGTCCGCCGAAATTATTTTCCCGGATATATTATAACCGAATCAACATCATATCCGGCAAGTTTTTTACGTCCTTCAAGTCCTGCAAGTTCCATAAGGAAAATAACTTTCACTACTTTTCCTCCAAGTTCTTCAACAAGCTTTATTATTGCTTCTGTTGTTCCTCCTGTTGCAATAAGGTCATCAACTATGGCAACCTTCTGTCCGGGCTTAATGGCATCCTTATGCATCTCTATTGTTGCTGTGCCATATTCAAGGTCATAAGTTGCCTCTACAGTCTCACATGGAAGCTTTCCTTTTTTTCTTACAGGTACAAACGCCTTATGGTTAACATAAGCGATAGGTGTTCCGAAAATAAAACCTCTGGATTCAGGTCCTACCACCACATCATAATCAACATCTTTAACAAGGTCGTTAAGACCGTTAATCGCGAGCTGTAATCCTTCAGGGTCCTGCATTACGCTGGTTACATCACGAAACATAATTCCCTTCTCAGGAAAATCAGGAATTGTTCTTACATAATCTTCAACTTTTTTCATTATCTGTGCCTCCATGTTAAATATCTTCTTCTATTCTATACCCTGTAATGCAAATCTGCAATTTTTTATTTCCGCGAAATTCATTAATTTCAGGATAATATGTACAGGAAATTCTTTTATTATTAATAAATGCCTCGTTAAGTCCGTCACAATTATTAAAACACATCGCAAAAATGGACATTCCGTTATTTTTTTTAAGCTCCATTTTAGCAAATTTTCCATCCCTTCCAATCCGCATAAATGAAACAATTATAAGATTCTTGTCTGCAAATACAGGCTTTTCGTTGCCCTTGCCGTAAGGTTCAAGCAACGAAAGTTCGTTAATAATATCTTCGTTTATGTATTCAAGCGGCATAGGGACATCTATCCATACTTTTTCCGTAAGGTCATCCTTTGTAAGATTACTGTGCTCATTGAGATATTTCCTCAATTCTTCAATATTATCTTCTTTAAGTGACATTCCTGCCGCAAGGGGATGTCCTCCGAATTTGGTGAGGAGATGACTGCATTCACATAATTTTTCAAAAATATTATAGCTTTCTATCGATCTTGCCGAGCCTTTTACTCCATCTTCTCCTTTGGTCAGTACAATAACCGGCTTGTAATATTTTTCTCTTATTCTTCCGGCAACAATTCCTGCTATGCTTTCATGACAGTCAGGTAAATATATTACAAGAACGGTATCATCTGTGTAATTCTCATCAACAATTTTTTCTGCCAGTATTACTGCCGCCGCTGTCAGTGATTTACGTTCTTCATTTAAGGATACAAGGTCGCCTGCAAGTCTTTCTGCTTCATATTTGTCCTTTGAAAGAAGCATTTTCAACGCTCTTTTTGCCGTATCAAGTCTTCCGCTGGCATTAAGACATGGTCCTATTATGAATCCTATATGATATGCACATATTTCTTTATCATCAAGTCCATTAATTACCGTAAGGGCTCTCAGTCCATAATTGTCTGTCTCTTTGAACTGTTTAAGTCCTTCTTTTACGAATATCCTGTTCTCATCCTTTAAGTCGACTACGTCACCAACGGTTGCTATTCCGGCAAAAACAAGGAATTCCCTTTCTTTTCCTTCGTTGCCTGTGCGTTTGAAAAGTTCCTGCATAAGCTTATATGACACGCCTGCCCCGCAGAGAAAACTGCAAGGATAACTGCAGTCTGACTGTTTCGGATTCACTATGGCATCCGCCTCCGGAAGAATATATGTCTTCTTACCATCGATTTCTTCATATCTTATATCATGGTGGTCAGTTACAATAACGGTAAATCCAAGTGATCTGGCATATCTGACCTGTTCTGTGGCAGCTATGCCGTTATCACATGTGAGGATTACTTCCCTGCCGTCATCATACGCCTGTTTAATAAGGTTCTCGTTAATTCCATAACCATCTTTTATTCTGTCCGGAACTTCATAATCCACATCTGCACCTAAAAATAAAAGTCCCTTAAACAAGATATAGATGGAACAAATTCCATCTATATCATAATCACCTATTATGCGAATTTTTCGCTTGTTTTTTATAGTGTCAAGAAGGATATCCACAGCTTTTCCCATATCTTTCATAAGCATAGGGTCATACATGGAATCAACGCTGCCGTTAAGATAGCTGTCCATAGCTGCATCGCCTTCTATATCCCGGTTGCGGATTACTCTTGCTATTACCTGATCTATTCCATATTTTTTACCTATGGCACTAAAATCAGCTTTTTTTGAATAAATTCGCCATTCCTGCATTTATTTATTTTCCTTCTTAAGAGCTCTCTTATACGAAGATTTCTTCATCATAAACCATAATGCGCCTGTTATACATACAGATGAGTAACCACCTGCAAGTATACCTACCATAATTGGTGCAGCAAATTCTCTTATTGATGATACGCCTAAAATGTAAAGCATCAATACCATAATAAATGTCGTAAGCGATGTATTAATACTTCTCGAAAGTGTTGATGTAATACTGCTGTTTACAACCTCTGACAATGTTGACTTTGTCATAATCTTCATATTCTCACGGATACGGTCAAAGATAACAATTGTTGCGTTGATTGAGTAACCTACAATCGTAAGCATACATGCTATAAATGTATTTCCAACCGGTATTCTTGAAATTATATAGAATGTAATAACAATTAATACATCGTGAATTAATGCAATAATTGCACTTGTTGCAAATTTTACATCCCTGAATCTTATCCAGATATAAATAAGCATACATATTGTTGCCACAATAACGGCTATAATCGCATCTCTTCTCATCTCTGAGCTTATTGTTGCTGAAATCTTTTCTGAACTTAATTTGTCAGGATTGGTTACATCCACATTATATTTATCTTTTAATAAGCTGTAGAATGAATTCTGCTGTTTTTCTGTGAGCCATTTAGTCTTAAATATTACCTGATTGGTTCCTTTTACAGCCTGCTGCTGTACCGTCGAAAGACCTGTTGCTTTCTTAATTTCTGGAATTATCTCTTTTTCTACTTCATCAAGTGTATATTCTTTATCAAAATTTACAGTTGTTGATGTTCCGCCTGAAAACTCAAGGTCAAGATTAAAGCTTCCGTTACCCTTTACTCCGTTAATTGTCGCAAAAGCAACACCCGTTGCAATAACAAGAGCTGAAATTGATATAAAAATCTTTCTCTTTGATACAAAGTTGACACTTGCTCTTTCCTTGTGGATTCCGTACATTTTTTCCTTATTACATCCAAGATGATAAAGAAGAAGTAATACCCACCTTGCCACAACAAGGGATGTAAACATTGAAAGTGCTATACCTATACCAAGTGTTAATGCAAATCCCTTAACAGGACCGGAACCGATTATTCCAAGTACAATTGCTGCAATAAGTGTTGTAACGTTACCATCAATGATTGCAGAAAGTGCCTTTTTAAAACCTGTTGCAATTGCTGACCTTACAGATACGCCTCTTGCCAGTTCCTCACTTATTCGGGCATTAATGATTACGTTGGCATCCACCGCCATACCTATACCAAGAATAATACCTGCTATACCAGGTAATGTTAATGTAAAGTTAAATACATTAAGGATAAGAAGCATACCTGCTGTATAAGCAATTAATGCAAAGTTAGCTGCAAGACCAGGGATCTTATAGTAAGCTATCATAAATATGAAAAGCAATACAAAACCGATTATACCGGCTTTAACACTTGTGCTTATTGCTTCCTGTCCAAGTGTAGCACCAACAACCTGTGATGATACTTCTTCAAGTTCTACAGGAAGGGCACCGATACGGATTGCAGAAGCAAGATTCTTTGCTTCCTCAATATCTGCCATTCCTTCAATTACACCTTCACCATCGGTAATTGCGCTGTTAACTTTAGGAACGCTGATGAATTCTCCGTCATAATACACACCTATTGACCACTTCTTAGAAGCAGCCTTTGTTGTAGCTTCCTTAAACTTAGCAGCACCTTCTTCAGTAAGTGCAAAACTTACTACGGCCTGTTTGCTTCCTGATGAATTCTGCTGGTATACACCCTGTGCATCCTTTATATCCTCACCCGTAAGGATAATTGTTCCGTCTGCTTTGATTTCATCAAGGGTCTTGTTAAGTTTTGTAACAAGTGCAAGATTGCCTGATGCATCAACCGCATACTGTGATGTATAGTTGGCTGTTTTGTCGTCTGATGCGTACTGGTTAATAAAATATAACGCACCGGGCTTACCAAGTTCTTCAAGAATAGTCTGGGCATCATCAGCACCCGGAATCTCTATTGTAACTCTGTTACTTCCTTCCTTGTATACCTGTGCTCCGTCATATTCCTCTACTCTTTTAACCATCTTGTATACTACGTCGTTCATATCCTGTGAAGATACTTCTCCCACAGCCTGATATGTAACACTTACACCACCATTAAGATCAAGTCCTAAAGTGATATTTCTGGCACTGCCCTTATGTCCGTTGCCGAATCCACACAACACTGTGTATCCGGCGAGTACAAATGCACCGAGCAATGCTACTGTTGCAACTATTTTCTGCCAAATTTTCATTTTGTCTTTTACCGTTTACGGCTATATTACATTGGGTGAGCCGTTTACGGTTTGCCTCCTTATATTTTTTCACCCTTAATTAACAATGCACTTCTATATTACCGTAATCTGCTGCCTCAACGCCTTCATCCGCAAGTGCACATTTAATCATAACTGCACATTCAACTCTCTTACGCTGAAGCTTGCATCCAATATCATACGGATTATTTATATCGTGATTGAAATTATACGCATTAGCTGCGCAGCCGCCACTGCAGTAGAACTTACAGAAGCAGTCCTTACATTTATCCTTTGAATAAACATTGCTTTCATTAAACATATGGCGTATGTCAGGAGTCTTGATTCCTTCATATACATTACCCATAATAAACTCTTCATGACCTACAAACTGATGGCATGGGTAAAAATCACCCCATGGTGTCACGGCAAGATATTCAGTACCGCAGCCGCAGCCTGATAATCTCTTATATACACACGGACCACCTGTTAAATCCACCATGAAGTGGAAGAAATTAAATCCTCTGCCTTCCTTCTCGCGCTTAATCATCTCAACCGCAAGCTTATCATATTCTTCATATATCTTAGGAAGATCTTCTTCCCTTAATGCATAGTCTTCACTTTCATCAGCAACTACAGGTTCAACCGATATCTGCTTATATCCTAAATCAGCGAGGCTTAATACATCTTTGGAAAAATCAAGATTATTATGTGTAAAGGTACCTCTTACATAATAATTCATCTGATTTCTTGAATCGGCAATCTTCTTGAACTTAGGCATTATAAGGTCATAACTTCCCTGACCGTTTCTGAAAGGTCTCATCATATCGTGGACTTCCTTACGTCCGTCCACACTGAGCACTACATTGCCGCATTCTTTATTTACAAATTCCTGTACTTCATCATTAAGAAGTACACCGTTGGTTGTCATTGTAAATCTGAAAAGCTTATCATGTTCTTTCTCAAGCTGTCTTCCGTATTCAACAATTTCTTTAACAACACCGAAATTCATAAGAGGCTCTCCGCCAAAGAAATCCACTTCAAGGTTGCGTCTTTTGCCTGAATTGGCAACAAGGAAATCCAGTGCTTTCTTTCCGACTTCCGCTGACATTAAAGCCCTTCTTCCATGATATTCGCCTTCTTCCGCAAAACAATACTTGCATGCAAGGTTACAATCATGGGCTATATGTAAACACATAGCTTTAACGATTCCTGACTGTTCTTTTTCCTTTGTAAACTTATCTATATAATCTTCGTAAATATCTTCTGTAAAAAGAACTTCTTCTCTCTTAAGTTCTTCTATTTCCGCACAGGCTTCCAGAATATCTTCTTCCTTATATCTGTCACCCAGCTTCTTAACTATTTCCTCTGTATCATTATCTTCATAAAGAGGAATTATATCATATACAATATCGTCTACAACATGTACAGAGCCACTGTTGACATCCAATACAATATTGTATCCATTGTTCTTATACTGATGGATCACTTTCTCCTCCTACGCAAAACAAGAGAGTGTACGGGTGTCCTGATGATGCTGACACTCCAGAAAAACACTCTCTCATCATTGCTAATTATTAAGTTCTTACTTATTCTCGCAGCTCTGGTTACCAACTGTGCAAGAAGTCTTACATGCTGACTGGCATGATGTCTGACATTCTCCACATCCGCCCTTCTTAGCTGTCTCCTTAAGATTCTTAGTATTAATTGTCTTAATGTGCTTCATGACGAGCCTCCTTTTATTTCATAAAAACTAGTTAGATTATATCATATATTATAATGGAAATAAAGTATTTTTTTATTTCTCCAGCTCAATTTCCCTGCCAATAACTACTGCCTTGGAATCTGCGCCATGACCGACTTCATCCGTTACTGCTATAGCAAGTTCCTTATCATCGCATACATCTGTAAGAATTTCTGCGGCAGTTGTAATTCCTTCCTGTGCAAGTTCCGTAAATGTTCCGAGTAAAACTCCGTTTACTTCATTGAATACGCCCATCTGCTTCAACTGGGTAAAATAAGAACGTATTCTGTTTTCTCTGCCGCTGTTACTCTCCAGGAATAACACTTTATGTCTGAACGACGGCATGTATGATGTTCCCGCTAATTTTAAAAAACAGCGGATATTTCCTCCGATAAGTACGCCCTTCATTTCTTCGCCACGTACAAATTCGTAATCTATATCGTATAAATCATCGCTTTCTCCGCTTAACACCATTTCAAGGTCTGCTTTCTGCCTTTCCCCATATCCGGTAATAATATTTCTTATCTGGTACAGGTATGTGCAGATTCCCGTCTTGCAATATATGGCATTAAGAAGGGTGGTAAGATCACTGTATCCGAAAACCGGTTTACCATTCTCTTCTAACATATCGTAATCAACATAATCAAGAATTTCATTAGCGGAATCGCCTCCGGATATATCAAAAACAACTTTAATTTCCGGATTCCGGACCATTTCATTAAAAACATCTGCCCTGTCTCTGCTGCTAAGTGTTCTGTTTTCCTTAGTACAGTATATATTACCAATTACCGCCTTATAGCCCATATCATACAGGCTGTTTTCAACCTCATCGATTACCTCATGATTATCATTTGGAAATCCATCAGAGCAGGCCACAAGCCCCACCGAATCTCCTTTATCCAACATTTTAAATCTCCTTTGCTTTTACAAATTTATATTAAAAAAAGGTCATGTCATAAACACAACCTTATTAATAGTGCAGTCGGCGGGACTTGAACCCGCACCCAAGCAATATGGACTAGATCCTTAGTCTAGCGCGTATGCCAATTCCGCCACGACTGCTTATGCTATTAAATGCAGACGGCGGGACTTGAACCCGCACCCAAGCAATATGGACTAGATCCTTAGTCTAGCGCGTATGCCAATTCCGCCACGTCTGCTTAAATGTGTCGCCAATCACCAGCGACGTATTGTATATTATCATATCAGGAATATAATTGCAAGTATTTTTTAAAATTTATTTTTCCCAAAAAGATTGACATTAAAATTAAGCAATGCTAAAATAATATAGTTGTTTGCAGTCGTGGCGGAATTGGCATACGCGCATGATTCAGGTTCATGTCCGGGTTTCCGGGTGTGGGTTCAAGTCCCATCGACTGCACTGATAATTTTTGGCTCATGTACATACATGGGTCTTTTTTGTTGAAAGGATATTATGGAAGCTTATTACGAAAAAATGCTGGCATTAGCTGAAACAATCGCCGTTAATGCTCATAAAAGTCAGTTGGATAAGGGAGGGCATCCTTATATCAATCATCCCCGTTTTGTATCTGCACACTGTACTTCTCCTGAATCCAGGATTGTAGGGATGCTTCATGATGTAGTGGAGGACACTGATGTAACTCTTGATGCACTCAGAGAATATGGCTTTAACGAAGATATTCTTATGGCACTTGACCTTGTAACAAAGAAAAAAGGTCCTGATTATGACGAAGATCTCTATTATGAAAAAATAAAAACAAATTCCATCGCAAGAGAAGTCAAACTTGCCGATTTAAAGCACAATTCGGATATATCAAGAATTCCACATCCCACCAAAAAGGATATACGGAAAATAGAATATTACAAATCAAGAATAGAATATCTTGAAAGTTAGTCATACCAGAACTTACAATACAAAAAGACCATATGTATCAAACCGTTACATATGGTCTTTTTTTCAAGACTGTTTTGCAGTCATTTTTTTCTACAGGGGATATTCCCCCGTATATTGTAACATATATATCCTTACGATCAAATCGACTAAATATCCTGTTCTTTTTTTCTGCCCATTATTACTGCAAGAGTTGCTGCACTAAGTCCAAGAATTGCAATATAAAGTGTCATATTGCCATCACCTGTTGCTACGTCTTCATCAGCTTCTACTTCCGGTTTTCTTACAGGTCTTACAGATGGCTTATTATCATCTGTTGCTTTATTACCAGGGTTGATTTCAGGAACTATATCCTCATCACCTTCCACCTCCGGAATTCTGTTTAATCTTTCTGTATATGTTGCAGTATAATCAACATTCCCTTTTACTGATGTTACTTCTTTATCCCAGCCCGCAAATGTGTATGTGTATGTCTCACCTGCTGCCTTTGCAGGATTAGCCGGTACTGCTACATCTTCTCCGTAATGATAGGTTGTTTTCAAAATTACTGTTCCATCTTCATCAAGGAATCTTACAATATACTTATTGTATTCATCTGTATATACTGCGGTATAATCAACATTCCCCTTTACTGATGTTACTTCTTTATCCCAGCCTGCAAATGTGTATGTGTATTTCTCATCTGCTTCCTTTGCAGGATTAGCCGGTATCACTACATCTTCTCCATAATGATATACGGCATTCAAAATTACTGTTCCATCTTCATCAAGGAATCTTACGATATACTTATTGTATTCATCTGTATATACTGCGGTATAATCAATATTTTCTTTTACTGATGTTACTTCTTTATCCCAGCCTGCAAATGTGTATGTGTATGTCTCATCTGCTTCCTTTGCTGGATCGGCCGGTATCACTACATCTTCTCCGTAATGATAGGTTGCTTCTGTTATTACACTTCCGTCTTCATTAAGGAATCTTACTGTATAGTCAATATATGATGATTCATATACTGCCTTGTAATCTACATTTCCTTTTACTGATGTTACTTCTTTATCCCAGCCTGCAAATGTGTAATTATATGTCTCATCTGCTGCCTTTGCAGGATCGGCCGGTACTGCTACGTCATCTCCGTAATGATAGGTTGCTTCTGATATTACGCTTCCGTCTTCATTAAGGAATCTTACTGTATAGTCAATATATGATGATTCATATACTGCCTTGTAATCTACATTTCCTTTTACTGATGTTACTTCTTTATCCCAGCCTGCAAATGTGTATTTTTATGTCTCATCTGCTGCCTTTGCAGGATTGACCGGTACCACTACATCTTCTCCGTAATGATAGGTTGCTTTCAAAATTACTGTTCCACCTTCATCAAGGAATCTTACGATATACTTATTGTATTCATCTGTATATACTGCGGTATAATCTACATTTCCTTTTACTGATGTTACTTCTTTATCCCAGCCTGCAAATGTGTAATTATATGTCTCATCTGCTGCCTTTGCAGGATCGGCCGGTACTGCTACGTCATCTCCGTAATGATAGGTTGCTTCTGATATTACGCTTCCGTCTTCATTAAGGAATCTTACTGTATAGTCAATATATGATGATTCATATACTGCCTTGTAATCTACATTTCCTTTTACTGATGTTACTTCTTTATCCCATCCTGCAAATTTGTAATTATATGTCTCATCTGCTGCCTTTACAGGATCGGCCGGTACCACTACATCTTCTCCGTAATGATAGGTTGCTTCTGTTATTACACTTCCGTCTTCATTAAGGAATCTTACTGTATAGTCAATATATGATGGTTCATATACCGCTTTATATACAACATCGCTTACAGCTTCTGTTGAGATTTCTTTATCCCAGCCCGCAAATGTGTAATTATAAGTCTCATCACTTTCCCTGACCGGATTAGAAGGAATTACAATCTTCTCATTGGCATTATATATTCTTTCTGAAATAATGCTGTCATCATAATCTACAAACTTAACCGTATAATCCTTTAAATTTCCCCCGTCTACATGCCAGCCGTCTACTTCACGTTTAAGAACATACCAGCAATCAACCGCATCTTCTTTAACTCCTGCTTTTTCTGCTGTAAGACTTACAAAAGACTTTACAAATTCTTCATTATTATTACCGTAAATAGTATCTGATTCACCTTTTATATAAGCTTCTTCAAGCATTGATATTATATTTTCATATCCGGTAAAATCATTTGTTACAGTAATTGTTGAACCAAGCTTTGTAAAATACTTTGGCTCACGTCCTGTGATGTATTCGTAATCAAACAGATCTTTTCTTGACGATGCTTCGATATTGTATTTATAGAATGCAATCTTAATTGATTTATCAAATACTGCTTTATATGTTGCATCTCCTGTACATACATCGCTTACTTCCTTATCCCAGCCTGCAAACGTATGCTCATAAATATCTTTGTTTCCGGGATACTTTGGGTTGCCCGGTTTAACAATCTTATCACCATATTTTAAATTCTGTTCTGAAATTACTTCCCCATTACTGTTTACGAATTTTACCGTATATCTAATATCCGTTACATCATAAAGTGCTGTATACACAACATCTTTTGTAACTTTTTCAAATTCCTTATCCCAGCCTTTGAATTCATATCTTTTGCCATCAATTTCATAATCTGAAGCTGTTTCCGGCGCCCCACTTCTGACATCTTCAGCCGATGCCAGAGCATCAAATATCTTTTCAGTCTCTTTGCCGTTTACGGAATATATAACTTTGTACTTTTTCTTTACGGCTTCGTATGTTGCCTTATACTCTGCATTGCCTTTACATACAGTGCTTACTTCAGGACTCCATGCTGCCCCTGTATATTCAAATTCAACATTGTCCGCCTTTTCAGGTACATCAGGCACCGTAATTGTATCATTATATGAATAGTTATGTTCTGATAACACCTCTCCGTTTTCATATAAAAACTTAACTGTATACTGTTTTACTTCCTCAGTAAATGACGCGTATACTGTTTTATCTGACTTAACATTAGTTAAATCTGCTGGATTATCATTTACGTCAACCCATCCGTTAAAAGTATATGAAACATACTCAGTTTCAGCTTTTACAGGTGTAGCGCCATTGTACCTTGCACTCTGTCCATCAATAACGCTGATTGTTTCAATAACTTCTGTTCCATTTACAAACTTAACGGTATGTCTTGTGACATTCTGTTTGTTTTCAAGTTCAAAAGCAATGCCTCCATCATCTAATACATAATGGCAGCTGTTTTCCTTATCATAGAATGTCATTTTATCAGTAAAAACAACTGTGACAGATTTGCCATTAACTGTGAATGTTACAGGATATGACATTGTATAATATATTGGGTCATTTTTTGAACCAATATAAAAGTCATTACCAAATAAAACCGCGTCACTGCCATCAATTAATTTTCTGTTGTTAATTTTGATATTAACTTTTTCTCCATCACCATACGCTGCGGTAACAGTTATTTTATTCATATCAAAACTTTTTTTGTTCGTCTTAACTGTTCCTACCAATTTCCCATTATCGTACAGTTCAAACTGATTATTAACAGAAACGTAAAGGTGATCCGCTTTTATACCCTTTGCTCTTGAAACATTAACAACATACGTTTTAGTTTTTTTCCCATTATTTACAACAACTGTTGTGCTGCCACGTTTCAATCCTTCGACTACAAGCTTTTTTTCTCCTATAATGTTAGTATGGATACTTGCTTTTGCAACCTTAGGATTGCTGTTAGATTCAACCTTCCATTTACTCCAATCAAATGTTACACTATCCTTTTCTCCCTCTTCAACAGTTATTACATTATTCTCTGCTGCAAGAGTTTTTCTTGAAAATCCTGAAAATACTGTAGTAACTGTAAGTGCCACAGCAAGAATCATACTAAGCACACGTCCTAATACATTCATCTTTGTTTTCATTTTTCTGCTCCTTTTCCTGTTTTTCCATATGATGCCATATTATCACACCCATTTTTTTCATTCTCCCCCCTGATTGGGGGGAATTGGGCAAAGCAGATATATTTAATTATATTGAAGGGAATGTGCCGTTAAGAATAAAAAACGGCTTTAGAAAATTTAATTTTATTTTATTTAGTTTATAAGTTTTTTATATTTATTTCACAGTTTAGACTTATTTTCACGTTACAATACATATTGTACCAAACCAAAAGAAAAGGCTATATCCTTTTTCTTCATTCCTATCCGGGCACCTCTTAACCGAGGTGCCCCTCCTATTTTTACCGGTTCTTTATCTGTTCATCCAGTTCGGTAAGATATTCCCAACGTTCCATTTTATATTCAAGTTCTTCATTGAGTTTATTTTTTTCACAATCAAGTTCATTGAGTTTTACGAAATCATTGGAATTTTTTACCATAAGATTATCAATTTCCGTAATCCGTGCTTCTATTTTTCCGATATCATCTTCAATATGCTCAAATTCCTTTTGTTCCGCATAAGTAAATTTAAGTTTTTCCTGTTTAACTTTTTTTCCGGTATTCTTCGGTATCCCGGGCTCGGCTTTTACAGGTTCTTTGTCAAATTCAGCAACCAGCTCATAATCCGAGTATCCGCCCTCATACTGTCTTAACCTGCCATTTTCAAATGCAAAAATTCTTCGTACCACTCTGTCAAGAAAATATCTGTCATGGCTGACAGCTATTACTATTCCGTCAAAAGAATCCAGGTAATCTTCAAGAATAGTCAGCGTCTTTATATCAAGATCATTGGTCGGCTCGTCAAGAATCAATACATTAGGTGCCTCCATAAGAACCCTTAACAGATTCAGGCGTCTTTTTTCACCACCTGAAAGTTTTTTTATAAGGGAATACTGTTCTCTCGGAGGAAAAAGGAATTTGTCAAGCATCTGGGATGCAGAAAGTGAGCCATCCCGCGTCTTAACATACTCTGCAGTATTTTTGATATAATCAATCACCCTGATTTCAGGGTCCATAAAGCTTATCCCATCTTCCTTACGTGTAGATATTTCCTGTGCATAATATCCGATTTTTACTGTCTGGCCGATAACTATTTCCCCTTCGTCAGGTTCAACAATCCCCATAATAAGCTTTAACAGAGTTGTCTTTCCACAGCCGTTAGGACCTACAATACCTATGCGGTCATTTTTAAGAAAAATATAACTAAAATCATTAATAATATGCCTGTCGCCGTAGGCTTTGCTAAGATTATTAATTTCCACAGTGGTTCTTCCAAGCCTTGTGGATATGGAACTTAATTCTATTTCCGAATCCTGTTCAGGACGTTTTCTGTTTTTAAGTTCCTCATAACGCATGAGTCTGGCTTTCTGCTTGGTGCTTCTCGCCTTTGCTCCTCGCATTACCCATTTAAGCTCGTTTCTTAAAAGATTAGCTTTCTTGCTGTCCGTTGAAACAGCCATTTCCTCTCTTTCGGCTTTAAGCTCAAGAAATCCCGAATAATTGGTATTATAGCTGTATATTTTTCCTTTATCCAACTCCACTATTCTGTCAGAAACGCTGTCCAGAAAATATCTGTCATGCGTAACCATAATTACCGATTTTTTATAATCCTTAAGATAATTTTCAAGCCATGTTGACATCTCATTGTCAAGATGGTTGGTAGGCTCGTCAAGAATCAGTATATCCGCACCGGATAATAAAGTCCTGACTAATGCTATTTTTTTACGCTGTCCTCCTGACATATGGCAGGTCAGCTCATCATAATCCGTTAGTCCAAAAGTCTGAAGCATGGCCTTTGCCTCTGCCTCCACCGCAAACATATCCTCATCCTTTGGTACATCTGTCATTACATAATGTATAACTGTCTCATTATCATCAAATGACGGATGTTGTGAAAGCATTTCAATAATAACTTTATTGGCTATGGTAACTTTGCCCTCATCAGGTACAATATTTCCTGCTATTATATTAAGAAGCGTTGATTTTCCCGTTCCGTTAATACCTATAATTCCTACTTTTTCACCTTCCTCAAGGGAAAATGAGGTATCATCAAACAATTTTCTTTCCGAATAAGAATGTGTCAGATTCTCTATAGTTAAAATATTCATACATTTATTTTATTATGAGAAAATATGCCGCAATAGCCGCAATTGCAACTACCGCTATGATAATTCCTGTCAATAAACCCTTTCCTGATTTAGTTTCTTCCTGAACATCTTCCACAATGTTTTCTTTAATTCCGATACTCATTCTGTCAAGAGTATTCCGGTCCCACAAAAGCACTCCGGCTTCATCACCAAGTTTCTTTGCCCCTGATATAAAAGAACTATTGGTTATAAATGCACGGGCATCATGAGACATGTCTTTTGTTCCATCCACAAATTCCTTCATAGCTGCCGTTCCGACTGCGTCTATATCATACTGACATTTAAAGCAGTATTTTTTATCATCTTTTACCGCCGTTATATCATAAGGTTTTCCTGTATGCATCTCAACTTTGTCATAATTAAGAGCTGTAAGCATCTTAGCTATTAATGGTAAAAAATTGTCTTTGTCTCTGATTATCATAAAATATTGTTACCTCCGTATTTTTCGACTTAATATGTGACATTATAACATATTTTTATTTTTTACGTATAGGTTTATTGTAGAATTTCTTGACTATATTGCCAACTCAATGTAGTATTTTATTATAATACATTTAGAGGTTTCTTATGGAAGATAATATAATTGAATTAAAACAGGGAGAGGTATTGCTCCACACCAATGATGAGATAAAATGTCTTTATCTTATTCTTAGTGGGGAGACCGATATTTATTCCCGCTACGGCAGAATAAGCACATCTGCCGGAAGTATTCTTGGGTTATCAGGCAGTTTATATGGTTTAAGTTTGTATAATTATGTTGCAAAAAGTGACTGTATTTTAAGGAAGTTCACGGTATCAGGAATCTCTGATCTTGAAAAAATACTACGTGAATATCCTGATATGGTACCGGATATCGTAATCCTTAATGAACATTTTATAATGGAACTTATCAAATTATATCTGTCCATGATGATAAAATGTAAAAGAAAAGATCCATCATTCACGCCTGACAGCAGGCTTAACAAATGGGTCCTTGACAAGCATAACGGAATAGCATCCATTCCGGAAGATATTAAGAAAGCATATTTCGGAGCGAACATAAGTAATTCAGCAGGTATCATTATTGAAAATACTGAATTTATAAATCTCCTCCATGAAATATGTCTTGATATGTCAGAACTTCTAGGCATTAATAACGACTACATTCCTAAACAACAGAATGCAGCAGCCAGAAGTCCCGTTCCCGCACTGACATTTACGAAGGACGACCTTTTTATTCTTGATGAGCTCAAGGGTTCATTGGATAAAATATTGGATTATTCTGAAATTGACGATGATACCAGAGCTTCTGTAACCGACACTTTCAGACGTTTCAAAATATGCAGCGACAGATTATCAAGTGATGAAAATATACGTCTCTTGAGAAAACAGATAACCGGATTTTTCTATGACATATACTATAAAGTATTTATTAAATCCATTAATGATGATGCCATACCTTCGTATATATATATGTTTTTAAATTTTGGATATATGGATGAGGAACTTGCCGGTGAGGAGGTATCCGTCCTTCTTTATAAAATGTATAAAGCCGGCGATTCGCTGTTTAACAATGATAATATATTCACAATGTACCGTTGGTTAAAGCTCGTAATGTCGGGGGAGAAGAACCCAAGCCGCAACAACTTTGACCAGTCATACGAAGAATTCATCCGTCAGGAAATCAAGAATAACAGCCTAGATATGTCCGAGGAATCTGCATTAAATAATTGCGAAATGAAACTGCGTTTTGAAATTGACAACCTTTTCAAATCAGCCAATTATATGACCTACGGCAGGGTAAGTACATTCGTACCGGTTATAATTAAAGAAAATATTGCGAAAAATATTCCTTATGCCATGCTTTATGCAGATAAAGTCACAGATATCATAACCAAAATTAAGGAAATCGATTTTTCTTTGTTTTACCGTTCTATCGTATATACCAATGAAGAACTCGGCATAAGCCAGTTATATGTATATGAGGAATATCTCCCTGAGATTATCCTTACACCATGTATTGGCTCCAGAGGTGTTCTGTGGCAGGAAATCAATGGCAGAAAAAGAAATTCTTCCGCCAGAATGTTATTTCCTATATTCTGTAACACAATTCCCGAAAATATATTTCTTAATGTCATGGGAAAATACCGTTGGGAAATATGCAGGAGAATACAGGGTTCCTACTGGAATGTGGCAACTGAAAAGTCCCTCACCTCCGAATATTACGATTACCTGCTTTTCTATAAGAAAAACAAAGACTTATCAGAACAGCAGAAAGAGAAATTAAAGTCCCTCCTTATCAACTGCCGTAACAATTATTCAGAAGTCTTTGCGAAGGATTACGAGACATGGATTAACTACGAATCAAAGGGAGCAAGTAAACTCAACAAAATATCCCGTAATATACTTGCAAAATATTGTCCATTTAACAAGGACATACGCAAAGTGCTGAGAAGCAACCCGATATTTACAGACTGCATTGATTATTATGAGCGTCATATGTTAAATGACAGACGAAAATATGATAACCTTATTAAGGTAATACAGACAAAGAATATTCCTATTCCTAAAGAAATAGAAGAAACAAGAGCCTACTATAGCAAGTAGGCTCTTTATTTTATAATTTATTTAGCTGTGATATACTTCTGTGCTACAAGTAATTCTGCGCTTAATACCGCTCCTCCGGCAGCACCTCTGATTGTATTGTGTGAAAGTCCTACAAACTTCCAGTCAAATACAGCATCTTCTCTTAAACGTCCGAATGAAACACCAAATCCGTTTTCATAATCAACATCAAGAGCTACCTGAGGTCTGTTGTCTTCCTCAAGGTACTGGATAAAATGCTTAGGAGCACTTGGAAGATTAAGTTCCTGTGGAAGTCCCTTGAAGTTAGTCCAACGGTCAAGAATTTCTTCCTTAGTTGGTTTCTTTTCAAAATTAACAAATACTGCTGCTGTATGTCCGTTTAAAACAGGTACTCTTAAACACTGCGTTGTAATAACAGGTAAAGCTGCTTTCTCAATATGTCCGTCAACTAATTTACCCATAAGTCTTAATGGTTCCTGTTCACTCTTCTCTTCTTCACCTGCGATGTATGGAATTACATTGCCTTCCATTTCAGGCCAGTCTTTAAATGTCTTGCCTGCACCTGAAATTGCCTGATATGTTGTTGCAACAACAAGCTTAGGTCCGAATTCTTTAAGTGCAAAAATTGCAGGAGTATAACTCTGGATTGAGCAGTTAGGCTTAACTGCGATAAATCCTCTCTTAGTACCAAGTCTCTTCTTCTGGTATTCAATAAGTCCAAAATGTTCAGGATTAATTTCAGGAACAACCATAGGAACATCCTCTGTCCAACGATGTGCACTGTTATTAGATACAACAGGTGTCTCTGTCTTTGCGTAATCTTCTTCTATTTTCTTAATTTCTTCCTTAGTCATATCGACTGCTGAAAATACAAAGTCAACCTTTGAAGCAACTTCTTCAACATCCATTACATTATAGACTATCATCTTCTTAACTGCTTCAGGCATAGGTGTTGTCATTTTCCATCTGTCGCCTACTGCATCTTCATAAGTCTTTCCTGCTGAACGTGGGCTTGCTGCAATTGCCACAACCTCAAACCAAGGATGATTCTCAAGCAAAGAAATAAATCTCTGTCCTACCATTCCGGTTCCACCAAGGATACCTACTCTAAGTTTCTTTTCCATTTCATTTCTCCTATCTGCTAATTCTTGTCATAGACCGCAAATTCCAATCCTTTACTACGGATTCCGTCTATAAAATCACCTAACATATCCCTGTTAGTTGATGATGAACCACTTAACTGGTATATTGCACCGCCATGAGCCTTATTAAGTGCATTAGACAAAGCCTGTGATACCTCCGGCTGATTATTGACATCCCAGTCAGAGTATGCATAACTCCAGAATACAGTCCTGTATCCAAGCTGTCCCGCAAGTGCAAGTGCCTGTTCACTGAAGTATCCTGACGGAGCACGGAACAGATACATCTCATACCCGTAAGTTTCATAAACGTAATTGTATAACACATCCATCCTCGTTGTCAAACTATTTACAGATAATCCGGGAATTTCTTCTCCGGTATCAGTGTAATTTCCGAGAACATGCCCTTCGTCAATCATTCTTTTTATTAATTCCGGATTCTTTTCCGCATAGTTTTTTGTTATAAAGAAAACAGCGGAAACATTTTTTTCTTTAAGTGTATCAAGAATTTTATCCGTATTGCCATATTCAAGAATCTCATTAAATGTAAGCCAGACATAATTGCTTTCAGGCTGTATAAAGTCCACTTTATAATCGCCGTATTTTAATTCATAAAAAGCCAGATTAGGTCTGTTGGTTGTCTTATCAAAAGTATTGCCTATTCCGTAATATACCCCATCCGCGCTTAATGAATTAATATCTTTAACATTAATTCCCGTATTATTGTTCATATATGGCGAATACTTACCATCCCCCATAATGTTAGACGGCATCTTACCCGCTTCAACAATGTTTACCTCAAATCCCTTCACCGCACAATTTCCATATTCATCCCTTGCGATTACTTCACAGTTATATTTTCCCACTTTGTCAAAAGACAGGATATTAATCATATTCTTTTTACTATCGGCTGCCGTAATATTATCGGAGAATCCGTATGTAACTTCTGAATAATCATTTACAGATTTAACCACATCCGACAGAGCCAAATCCGCCGATACTTCAAAATAAAATTTACTTCTTTCAAGCGTGATTTCCGGCTCCTCTGTATCAGTTACCTTAATACGAAAAGTCTTTGATTCATCTTTGTAATTAATCGTTGCCGTATAAACTCCGATAACATCCTTATTAACCTCAGAAAGATCCAAGGTCATCTCCTGAAGTACCTTTTTAGGTGCCCTAACATAATCTTTAAGTTCCGTACTTATCCCGCTGCCCACATTAACCTCAAATTCTTCCCTGTACAGGTTAATATTACCATTGCGGTTACCACAACCCGTTGCGGTGGCCGTTAAAAAAGTGGCAGCTATAATAGCCAGTCGTTTTTTCAAAGTATTCCTCCTTATCTGTCAGTATATTAGAAAAAACGGGCGTCCAAAGGACACCCTTTCCGTGAAATCAATATAAGCTACTAACGGGATTCGAACCCGTGACCTCCGCCTTACCAAGGCGACGCTCTACCTCCTGAGCCATAGTAGCAAGTTCATGAACAAATGTACCATATTTGCAGAATATATTCAACAATTTTTTAAAATTTTATTTCTTATTCTCTGTATGGCATTATCTATTGACTTAACAGGTTTTTGCAATCTTTCCCCGATTTCAGCATAACTAAGGCCTTCTATGTAAAGTTCAACTACATTTTTTTCAAATTTACTGAGGTCATTATCCATACAGGTCTGAATCTTAATTACCTGTTCTTTCGCTATAATCATCTCTTCAGGATTTTTCATACTGCCATCTACTAACGTATCTACAAGCTTAATATCCTCATCGGATCCATTATCATTAATTGTCTCTTCAAAAGAAACATAACAATTGAGTGGTCCATTTTTCTTTCTGTTATATCTTGTAATTGTGGACCTTATATGCCTTGATACGCATAACGAAGCAAATGTCATGAACAATGCGTCTCTATCCGGATTATAGTCCCTTATTGCCTTAAAAAGGCCAAGCATGCCCTCCTGGAGCAAATCTTCATTATCGGCACCTGCAAGATAATATGAACGCACATTTTTTCTTACAAGATTTTTATATTTTTCAATAAGATAATCTGCAGCTTTTTCATCACCTGAATGATATTTTGCCACAAGTTCTTCATCAGAAAGTAATTTGTAAGTATCAGTAATTGCCATATATTACATCCTCTGTCTGACTATTTCATAAGCAAGAACGCCTGCTGCAACCGATGCATTAAGCGAATCAATGTTACCCTTCATAGGGATTGACGCAACATAATCGCATTTTTCTTTTACAAGTCTGCTGACGCCTTCTCCTTCGTTACCGATTACAAGTCCTATCGGTCCCGTAAGATTTAAGTTATACATAGTCTCGCCGCCCATATCGGCACATACAAACCATAATCCTTCTTTTTTAAGTTCCTCTATTGTTGCGGAAAGATTGGTAACCTTGGCAACAGGTGTATAATTAAGTGCTCCCGCACTGGTCTTTGCAACAGTTGCCGTAAGACCTACCGCACGTCTTTTTGGAATAATTACACCATGTGCTCCTGCAAGGTTCGCTGTTCTTATTATTGCCCCAAGGTTATGAGGGTCTTCTATTCCATCAAGTATAAAAACAAACGGTGGTTCACCTTTTTCTCTTGCGGCATTCAGAATATCTTCCACTTCTGCATAATCGTATGCTGCCGCATTGGCTACAACTCCCTGATGATGACCCGTCTTTGATAATCTGTCAAGAATTTCCCTGTCAACATATCTGATTATTGTGTCTGTCTTTTTAGCTTCACGGATAATTGTCATTACCGGTCCATCTTTACATCCATCAAGCACGTAAAGTTTATCAATGGTTTTGCCTGATCTGAATGCTTCAATTACTGCATTTCTTCCTTCAATGGTAAATTCTGTATATCTCATGAGATATGTTCCTCCTGAAATCCTTTTTTTACAAGTTCCATAATCCTGTCAAACTTTTTCTGAAGATAGAGGTAGCCGATTAACGCTTCAAATCCGGTAGCTTTTCTGTAATCGGAGGTTGATGCATTCTTGGCTTTGGTGCTGGAATGGGCATTACGTCCTCTTTTGTATGCCGCTTCTTCATCTTCACTCAGCATATCCATTATTGACTCAATAATCCGTGCCTGGGTTGATGCTTTGGCAAGGTTGCTTGCCTTTTTATTAAGTTTGTTAACAGGTGCATTGCCTCTGGTTACAAGATTGGTTCTTATAATCAGTTCATATACGCAGTCGCCAATATAGGCAAGTGTCAGAGGAGAATATAAAGCAACGTTTACCTCTCCTATCTGAAATGCCTTTTCCATTGCCTCAAACATTAATCTATCCTCACACTATTTCCCATACAGTTCCTTCTCTGGTATCCTTTATCTGTATGCCTTTTGCCGCAAGTTCATCACGGATTGCATCTGCCTTTGCAAAGTCTTTTTCTTTCTTTGCAGCTTTTCTTTCTTCAATCTTTGCAAGAATGTATTCTTTAAGTTCCGAATCCACGGAACTTTCCTTATCATTACCATGGTCCTTTAAGAGATCAAGTGAAAGCACTTCGTCAAAACTCTTTATAAGTTCCAGCTTGGTCACATCATTAATATCGCTTCTTAATACATCATATATAACGGTTATTGCCGAAGATGTATTAAGGTCTGAGCATATTGCGTCTTCAAATTTATTTCTAAAACCGGCAAATGCTTCTTCATCCACACTGCCATCTGCCTTCAGTTCCCCAATTTTCTTGATAAGTTTATTATATGCCGTTGTCATATTATCAAGAACTTCATAAGAAAATTCAAGGGGTTTACGATAGTGTGACTGTAAGCAGAACAATCTGTATACCAGTGGATTATAGCCTTTTTCCTCAAGAAGTGATACTGTAAGAAATTCACCTTTTGATTTACTCATCTTTCCCGATTTATCGTTAAGATGATGAACATGGAACCAATAGTTGCACCACTTATGTCCGAGATATGCCTCACTCTGGGCGATTTCGTTGGTATGATGTGGAAAAATATTATCAACGCCGCCGCAGTGGATGTCCATATATTCGCCGAGGTGCTTCATACTGATGCATGAGCACTCAATGTGCCATCCCGGATATCCTACACCCCATGGGCTGTCCCACTTAAGTTCCTGATTGTCAAATTTGGATTTTGTAAACCAGAGCACAAAGTCTGCCTTGTTCTTTTTATTAATGTCTTCGCTTACGTCATCCCTGACTCCGACCATAAGTTCTTTTTCCGACTGGCTTGAAAAAACATAATAATCATCAAGCTTAGATGTGTCAAAATATACGTTGCCTCCTGCAATGTAAGCATAATCTTTTTCAAGAAGGACTTTAACCATATTAATAAATTCAGGAATACAGTTAGTCGCAGGTTCTACAACATCAGGTCTTTTAATATTAAGCTTACGGCAGTCATCAAAGAAAGCATCTGTATAATATTTAGCAATCTCCATTACAGTCTTATGTTCTCTTTTGGCACCTTTAAGCATCTTATCCTCACCTGTATCGGCATCACTTGTAAGGTGTCCCACATCCGTAATATTCATTACACGTTTTACATCATAGCCTACATAACGTAAAGTTTTTTCAAGAATATCTTCCATAATATAGGACCTTAAATTTCCTATGTGTGCAAAATGATATACTGTAGGTCCGCAGGTATACATTGCTACCTTTCCGTCAACATTAGGTATAAACTGCTCAACTTTTCTTGTAAGTGTATTAAAAAAATATACTTTATTTTCCATCGTATTGCTCCTGTTTCTCTTTTAATTTACTTAACTGTTTCTGAATGTCATCAAGCTCTGCTCTTACAGGATCCGGCAAATGAATCTGATCAAGGTCTTTGTTAGGAAGCCTTATATCATCACATTTAACCACTCTGCCCGGTATTCCCACAACTGTTGAATTAGGAGGAACTTCCTCAAGAACTACGGAACCTGCACCTATCTTGGAACCTGCACCTATTGTAAATGAACCTAGTATCTTGGCCCCTGTACTTATCATAACATTATCACCGATAGTAGGGTGCCGCTTGCCATGTTCCTTGCCTGTGCCTCCGAGAGTTACTCCCTGATAAATCGTAACATTGTCGCCGATTATAGTTGTCTCCCCGATTACAACACCATGTCCGTGATCGATAAAAAGACCTTTTCCAATCTGTGCGCCCGGGTGTATTTCAATTCCGGTCTTTCTTGCGGCCTTCTGCGAGATTTTTCTTGCTTTATAAAATTTACCTTTGAGGTAATATTTGTGTGCCTTTCTGTATTCCCATATAGCCCAGAAACAAGGATAAAGAAATACTTCCCTGTTGGATTTCATTGCAGGGTCCCTGTCTTTTATGACCTCTATGGATTCTTTAACATATTCTCTGAATTTCATGATATCTCCTTAATATTAAGAATTTCTGCTGCAACATCCCTTACAGGATTCACAGTCAGCAATTCTGTCATTCATAATATCATTATATACAATATTTTCAACCTTGCTAATCATTGCCACCGCCTGAGCTGATATTCCAAGTCCCTCTCCGGTAAATCCAAGTCCCTCTTCAGTCGTCGCCTTTACGCTTACCCTGTCTATATCAATCTTAAGTGCATCCGCAATATTCTGTCTCATAGCCGGTATATACGATGCCATTTTAGGCTTCTGTGCTATTATAGTGCTGTCCACATTGTCTATAACATAATGATTATCTTCTAACATCTCTCCGACTTTTTCCAGAAGATAAAGGCTTGATACCCCCTTATATCTTTCATCACTGTCAGGAAAATGCTTTCCGATATCTCCCAGTGCCGCTGCACCCAAAATTGCATCTGATATGGCATGCAGGAGAACATCAGCATCCGAATGTCCCAAAAGTCCTAATTCGTATGGTATCTCAACTCCGCCTATTATCATTTGTCTGTCAGGTACTAATCTGTGAACATCATATCCCGTTCCAATTCTCATATCAAATCCTCTTTCTATATATACAAACCATCTTATTTCATTTTACAACGAAAAGAACCCTTGATTAATAATCAAGGGTTCTTCTTAGTAGCGGAGAAGGGAATCGAACCCCTGACACCATGGGTATGAACCATGTGCTCTAGCCATCTGAGCTACTCCGCCATATAGAATTATCTGAATAAATGGGACCTACAGGGCTCGAACCTGTGACCCTCTGCTTGTAAGGCAGATGCTCTCCCAGCTGAGCTAAGATCCCAAAATTCATATCTATATCGCAGTGCTTTTCGCAACCTGCTTGACTATTATATTACTAAAGTCTTAACTTTGTCAACACTTTTTTATAAATTATCTAATTTTTTATTTCACCTATATTTTCTATGTCCCAAAGCAGAATCATACGCTCGTTTTTATCATTAACTGCTTTAATACATAATGTCTGGTCAACTACAAGATAATCTGCATCCAGCACCTTATAAACCGTAGGAATAACAATCTCGTTACTGAGTACGCCTCTTCCAACGTTGTAAAAACGCAGCTTCGTACCCGCTATATATTCGTCCGATGTAAGAAGATATGGACTTCCGCTGTAAAATTTCATATTATTCTTTTCATGTGCAGCATCAAGCGTAAAAATATCTTTAAGTCTCGGTCTGCTGAAATTGTATAAATACACATCAGCATCTTCTTCTCCCGATGTCGTGAGATAAGCATCTCCCGCACAATACAGTCCATTTTCTGCCTTACATATTATCGTTCTTTTCTGATTTCCGATATCAAGTCTTTCGTAAAACGAACCTTTATCTCCACTGCAAAGAACAGCTATGTAATTTCCGTTATTCTCTATATATTCTACCTGTACATCCTTGTAAACGTCATCATATTCATATACAGAAACGATTTTACCCGTATTAATAATGTATTTGTATATATTATTATCGCCTTTCACTGTACAGTATAAACAGTCTCCTCCGTCGGAAACTGCAAAACTTTCCATTTCTAAATCAAAAACAAGATTTTCAAAACTGCCGTTCAAGACATCATAAGAGGTGAAATATCCGTTGACATAATCATACGAATACACAAATCCCGTGCCTGTAACATTTAATGTTGTATCCATCGAAACAGCATTATCAGTCTTTAAAGAGCTCACTTCACTACCTGTAGAAATCTTATATGCAGATAAAACCGACTCTTCATCACCTGTATACAGTACAAGCAATCCGTCATCTCCGTAAGCTTCTATGTCCACAAGGCTGTATCCTTCCTTTGAATAAATATCGGTGGCATCATATAATGAGTTCACAGCTTCAAGAGGTTCTCCGGCAATTTTTTTATCAAAACGTGTTATGTTGGATTCAGATGTTTCGGTAGGGTCAGTGAATGTAATCGACGTTTTATTCCCACATGCCGTAAGCGAAATAGTCATTGCAACGAAAACTATTGTAAAAAGAATTTTTTTACGCATACCATAATACCTCCTGATTTACTTATTTAATACAAATGTCCTGTCCGATATCCTATAGACAAGATTTAATGACATTATAACCATAACCGAAGTCAGGATCCCAGACACAACAACAAATATAATACTGTCTGCCTTTACAAAAATACATCCATAGCAGAGTGCATACATCAAAAGTGATGGCATATAATATCTGAAACTTCTTACAGTTCCGTCTGCATTATAAGGCTGGAACATATAATATGTAAATAATCCAAATATTGAAAAAAACAGTCCCATAAAAACAATGCATATAATAATCTGTGCGGTAATCACATACACCTGACATATACATCCCAGAATAAGATAAGAAGCAGCCAGTGTGATTATAGGAACCGCATTTATTTTTAAAATATTATAAAGACAGAATATAAAATTACCGGCAAGTCCCTCTCCCGTGTTGTCTTTTCTCAATATATGTATATCGCAATTTGTAAACAAATCCCTGCAATACCCGGAACAATTGCAAAGGCAATACATAACTAAAGCAAGCAAAGGCAATGAATACGATATAACTGTACTGACAGCATCCTTGTTGCCCATTTCAATAGCAAGAACGCCAAGTACAAAGAAAATTGCTATAATTATAACTTTAATCATATTATTATATATTGCTTTTCCCGATGTTCTTTTAAAATAAAGATGAAAAAGTCTCTTATCTCCGGTATAGGATTTCATTCCTTCATTGGAATTATAAGATATCCAGTCTTTTTCTCCATCTTCTGTTTCATCAAACTGTTCTTCCGTATATACTCTTGATATAATCTTTTCGTAATTTCTGTAGGACCATACATAATATGTAAAAACACTTCCGGTTCCAAGTATTGCAGCCACCCATATAGAATCAAAGATTCTTATATATGCAGCGGGAACGCAGCCTCTTACATAAGGGACAAAATATGCCACAAACAATCCGGCTAACATAAGCAGGAGAAATGCGCCTTTATGGTCTGCAAACCTCTTACCGGTCATCTTAAAGATAAGTATGTTAATGCATTCCCCGACACTCCTTGACAGGCATATAATAATCACAAGATAAAAAGCTTTAACATAATTCATACCAAGAATCGTAAATGCGCTCCAGAATCCAAGCAGTTCCGTAATAAGTCTGTATATAAATTTCACCCTGAAATATATCACAGGTCTGACTCTTAATATTTTTATTGTACAATAAGAATCTTTATTAACATCAAAAATGCCCGAATGTATAATTGACCCTACCACGCAGGTAAGAACCAGCGTAAAAAACACAAAGCAGTCTTCCGTTGAAAAACCGGAAGTTCCCACTGTCGTAATTTTTGAAAAAACCAGCTTTGGTATATACATAAATACCATTACATAAGCATAAATCTTTATAATTTTCCATAAGAAAAACAAGAGTTCACCGGTGACAAACAAGCTTGCTTTTTCCCTGCTCTCGTTTTCTTTTTCTTTATAAAAAGGCAGATTTGCTATAATATTTCCAAGCATATTCGCATGTCTTACAGCTTCTATCCTGATACATTGGAGATATTCTTTAATCATTACCGGTTTCCTCACTTCCACTTAGAACGGTTCTGACATCCTCTGCCGGCAATGACAGAATGTGTCCGTCCTCAAAGCATAAAAATTCATCACAGAAAGCTTCAGCTATATCAGGATTTTCCGTCGCAACAATAACAATACGATCTTTTTTAAGGTCATCTATAATTGCTTTCATTCTGTTAATGCGTCTCTTATTGCTGTTCTTAACCGGCTCATCAAATATTATAACGGACGGTTTTAACAAAATAACAGCCAATACCTGTATCTTACGTTTTTCATTATAAGAATATTCTTTTATAAGGTTGTTTCTCTTCGCAACATTAAGCCCGACCATATCAAAATAATCATCAGCCGTTCTGCCTTCTGTTACACAAAGAGGGTGTATTTCTATAAGATAATCAAAAAATTCATAACCTGTCATATATTCCGGAACAACCGCAGAATCCGCAACGATTCCGAAATCGCTGTACTTAATTCTATGCTCTTTCCAATCAGCTTCAATACGGATATATCCTGAATCTATGCCCGTTTCTCCGCATATACACTTGAGGAATGTAGTCTTGCCGTCATCTTTATTTCCTACTATTCCATATGAAATACCATGGGAAAATGAAAATGATGCACCATCAAGTATAGTCTTATCGCCATATCTCTTCTTTAAATCACGAACTACAAGTCTCAAAATAATATCCTCCGTAAAGCTATATTTATTATATTTTACCCCTTTAATTATTTTTTGTAAACTGAATTTAGTTATTGGATTTTTTCAAATTAATATGTTATAATAGCTAAGTTTATTTTACATATGAAAGGACAGACGTAATGAAAGCATTTTTCAAAAAATGGTGGCATGGATTACTGGCTCTTTATACTTTTATATATATGCCATGTTTTCTTTATCTGGAAAGACATGTTACCGAAGAAACCGGATTTCATGCAATCCATTGTGCTTTAGATGATCATATTCCGTTTGTGGAATATTTCATTATTCCATACTATTCATGGTTCATCTTTATGGCATTTTTTATCATTTACTTTTTCATACGTTCCCAGGGTGAGTGTGTAAGAATGGGGGCTGCCCTTATAATAGGCATGTCAATTGCCGTAATTATATATTTTGTATTTCCTAACGGGCTTGCCGATTTCAGACCGGAGACTTTTCCCCGCGACAATTTCTGTACAGACCTTGTAAAATTACTGCATAAAGCCGACACTCCGACCAATGTCCTGCCAAGTCTGCATGTATATAATACTTTGGTTATAGAATTCGCTGTATTCAATTCAAAGACCTTCGGCAGACATAAGAAAAAAGTATGTATCATAACAGCAATCTGGGGCTTATTAATATGCGTATCAACGGTTTTCTTAAAACAGCATTCAGTATATGACGTATTGGCTGCAATAGTTCTTGCCGCAATCATTTATCCGATAACATACAAAACAAAATTTTTCAAAAAAATCCAGTAAAAAATAATGCACATCCGATACCGGCACCGGCAAAGGATGTGCATTTTTAAGTATATATTTAGTTAAAATTAAAAATCTTCTTAACAATTCTATATATTCCCGTTGTAAGTAACCTTCCTGTTCTTCCCGGAATATTTATAAAAAATCCCATAGGATTTCTCTTAAGTTTTCTGTAGGTCTCAGGATGAGAGCTCTTAAGATATTTCCATAAATCTTTTTTCTTCTCATAATTCTCTTCCTTTTTGGAAAGATAACACATTACTGAAGAAATTGCCGTTATTATTTCAAGATAATGTTGCATATACTTCCTGCATTTACTGCTTTCAATAATATCCGGATTATAATAATCAATAAGAAGTCTGTTGACCCTTAACTGTTGGTCTATTCTTTTAATCATGACATTTTCATGTACGGACTGGTCATCCCTTCCGATAAAGTACCAGTAAAAATTAACATCCGCATAATACATGCTTTTGACATAAGGGAATGGCTGGAAAACAAAAATATTATCCACATAGAAAGTATGTTTTGGAAGTACAAGTCCACACTCTCTCAGTAACTCCGTCCTATAAATTACAGAATGCATTATTATGTACTGGTCCTGTCTGAAATGTCCCATATCTTCCCATGTAAAATATGTATCCGTAGGAAGAATGCTTGTATATCTCATAACTTTCTTACGCTTAACACCTGCTTTATCGTATACATAATTGGATATAAGCATATCAAGAGGATGTTCTTCAAGAATAGCCTTGCGCATAATATCAAGCAGTTTAAGATATGCTTCCCTGCCGACCCTGTCGTCACTGTCAACTACCTTGAAAAAATATCCTGCTGCGTTCTTAAGACCTGTATTGACAGCTTCTCCGTGCCCGCCGTTTTCCTGATGTATTACTTTACATATTCTTGGATATTTCTTTTCGTAATTATCAGCAATTTCTGCAGTTCTGTCTGTAGAACCGTCATCTACTATGATAATTTCTACATCATCACCGCCCACAAGCAGGGATTCTATGCATCTTTTCATATATGCTTCTGAATTATAACAAGGAACTGCTATTGAAAGTATTTTTTTCATAATAACCTCTCTCCAACAAAAGATTTGATTTTTTTATATTTTAGTACGTTTAACCTTATTGTCAATGACGAATAAGATAACAAACAATATGGCAAGTGTCACAACAGATACGAGTGCCAACAATCCCACCGTAAGATTAAATTCTACTCCGGGAAGGAAATTGGTAAGCATAACCGATATGAAATTTGCCGAAACATGGAAAATTACCGGTGCCCATATCGTCTTGAAAATCTCATAAATAAAAGCAAGTATCACTCCGATTGGGAATGCATACACAAACTGTACAAGATTGCCGTGAATAAGTCCAAATACCAGACCTGATATAACCATCGCCCATACTGCAGGTGTTACATTCCTCAGACGTTTAAAAATAAGTCCCCGGAATAAAAGCTCTTCCACTATCGGTGCCGCTATTGCGGATGCCATTATCTGTACAAAAAGATTACCTGAATAAGTAATTTTCTCTACAGCCTGATATGCTTTGGAAAATTTCTCAATTCCGGATAGCGAAACAAGTCCGTTAAAACCTATAGCCGCACATATTCCTGCAGGAACAAGCAGAATAAGCCATGTCTTACGGTAATCCGTATATCTAAAATCTCTCTCATAGTATACGTCAAGTCTCGTATCCACTTTCATTATCCAAAGATAAAGCGGAATAAGAACAACACCTCTTATAAGGGTAAAATACAATGCTTTCCCTGTAAGAAATGCTGTAGCTGCGTCAACTATTCCCTGTTCACTCAGATTCTCAAATGCACCGCTTTGCATCTTAAACGCAAAATATACTATGGTTGCACCCAGTTCTATAATCAATTCCACTCCTAAAAAAATAAGAAGCGGATAAATAAGTCTCCATATAAGACTTCCTGTTCGTTCTTTTTTCATATATCTTCCTTATAATAAATTTGAAAGGTCCATATCAATATCCTGTGTGACCGGAATTCCTTTATCTTCGCACTGTGCCACTTCAGGGATAATGGGAATCCTTGCAATAACCGTGGTGTTAAGCTCCTTAGCGAGCTTTTCAGCTGTGCTTTTTCCGAATATTTCATATATTCTGCCACAGTCTTCACACTTAAAATAACTATAGTTTTCAATAATTCCCAGTAAAGGAACTGACATCTTCGATGCCATATTAACAGCTTTCATAACTATCATTTTAACAAGATTCTGCGGAGATGTAACCATAACCACTCCGTCTATAGGAATTGACTGATATACCGTAAGCGGAACATCTCCTGTTCCCGGCGGCATATCTATAAGCAGATAATCAAGACTGCCCCATATTACATCACTGTAAAACTGTTTGATAATCGAGGCCACAACCGGTCCTCTGTATATGACCGGGGTCTCTTCACTGTCAAGCAAAAGATTCATTGAAATAATCTTTATGCCCTCCTGTGATACCATAGGATATATACCATTTTCATCAGATAATACCTTGCCGTGGATACCAAACATTGCCGGAACCGAAGGTCCCGTTACATCAGCATCCATTATTCCGACGCTGTATCCCATTGAAGCCAGCCTTCTGGCAATGAACGCTGTTACCGTAGATTTGCCAACGCCGCCTTTACCGCTTATTATGCCGATAATCTTATGAATTGAACTCTCTTTATTAAGGGGAGCCTTACGAATTCCGCAACTTTCTCTGCTCTTACATTCTTCACAGCCAGAATTACATTCGCTCATTCAATAATACCTCCTGCCGGAATATTTACATAGCCTTATGTAATATTATACCTCTTAATATAAATAAAATCAAATTTATCTTCTTTTTTTTCTTGATTTGAAGGACGGATTGGCAAGAATGCTTAAAAGATTAATAAATTCATTTTTAAAAGTCATTGAACCACCTGCTCCGTTTACTGTAGCTTTTGCCGCGTTTTCTCCCACATAATTAACTGTTCTGACTGCTGCTGCAACGCTTTCAACCTTTCTTTCAATTGCAAGAAATCCTGCAATTATTACAGTTGACATACAGCCGCCTCCTGTTATTCCCTTAAAAAACGGTGTTCCACCGTGGACCTCATAAATGCTTTCCCCGTCGCTTACAAGGTCTGTTTCTCCCGAAACTACAATAATTGTATTATATTTTTTTGCCAGTTTTTTTAACATATCATCGGATATGCTTTCCCCATTTTTTGCATCCACGCCTTTAGATATTGTTTCATCCAGTGCGAGTGCCTTAATTTCCGAAACATTGCCCCTTATACATGTGGGATGACATTCTTCTATAAGTTTCAGGCACAGGCTGCGTCTGTAGGAAGAAGATGCAACACCCACCGGGTCTATCACCACGGGAAGTCCCAGCGAATTCGCTTTTCTTCCTGCAATCAGCATTGCTTCAAAATTCTCAATCGCACCCATATTGCACACCAGTGCATCACTTCCGGAAGTTATTTCTTTAACCTCCATCTCATGATGCGCCATTACAGGTGACGCTCCTATCGCCAACAGGACATTGGCGCAGTCATTAACTGTCACAATATTGGTTATGCAATGTATTATCGGTTTCTTTTCAGCAATTTTTGAAAAAATATCAGCCCATGCCATAATAAATCCTCCTAAGAGTTCAGTTCACTCTTTATTTTATCCAGTACACCTGTCTGTTTAAGCGGTACGGTTATTAATACTGCTAACAAAGTTCCTCCCGCTGTACTTATAAGAAAAGGTACAACAAATGTGAACAAAGCCGCACCCTTACTACCCATTATAAAAGCTGCCACTGGATATGACAACATCCCGCCTATAACGGCGGTTCCGAATACCTCTCCTATATAAGCCGCAGGTAATTTCTTTATATAATGATACAAAAGTCCTGCTAAAAGTGCTCCGCACATACTTCCCGGGAATGCAAGCAAGGTTCCTAACCCCAGAAGATTTCTTATAAGGCTTGATACGAATGCAGCCGCAACGCCATATCCCGGTCCGAGAATAACGGCACAAAGCACATTTATAAGGTGCTGTACAGGTGCACATTTTGACCCAAAAACAGGGAATGAAAATAATGAGCCCACAACTGCCACGGCAGCAAAAACTGCGGTTAATACAAGTTTCTTTAATTTAATTTTTTCCATTTTTCCTTCTTCCCATTACCTTTAAGAATCCGGGATATCTTATTTTATCATAAACCCATGGTTCATCGGTCCGCTCCCTTTGCCAAGGTCAAGCATGGCATTAAGTGCTCCCGATATATACTCTTTTGCTTTCTTTACAGAATCTACAAGAGAAAAACCTTTTGCAAGATTGGCTGCAATCGCAGAGGAAAGGGTGCATCCCGTTCCGTGTGTGTTGGGATTATCAATTCTTTTTCCCTGAAACCATGTGATGTTTTTGCCGTCTGCTAAAAGGTCATTTGCATCATTGAGATTATGGCCTCCTTTGAGCAGGACCGCACAGTGATTTTCTTCCGATATTCTTACTGCCGCCGCCTCCATATCCTCTTTTGAGGAAATTTTCATTCCGGAAAGGACTTCCGCCTCCGGAATATTAGGTGTCACAACCGCAGCTATAGGTAATAATTCTTTTTTTAATGTATCGATTGCGTCGTCGCTAATCAGTTTTGCCCCGCTTGTGGCTACCATTACAGGATCAAGAACAATATTCTTTGCTTTGTATTTTATAAGAGCGTCCTTTACTGTTTTAATGAGTTCCTTTGAGGCAATCATACCGATTTTGACTGAATCAGGGTAGATATCCGTGAAAATACATTCCAGCTGTTCTTTTAAAAAGCTGCTGTTCACCTCCATAATATCTTTTACGCCGGTTGTATTCTGGGCTGTAAGAGCTGTAACGGCACTCATGGCATATACGCCGTTTACCGTCATAGTCTTAATATCTGCCTGTATTCCGGCGCCTCCGCAGGAATCACTGCCTGCGATTGTTAATGCTGTTTTCATATCAGTATTTACCTCCATGCATTAATTTTGTATAGCGACATAAAGTGGTGCCCCCGGCATGCCGCTGTGTTTTATATATTTTTTAATATTCTGCGGAATTCTTCTGATGTACCGCAAATATCCGTTTCTGTAAGGATTCCGGAAATTACCGCCACACCTTTTATTCCTGTTTTGGCAAGTTTTGAAACATTTGAAAGGTTAATTCCTCCGATTGCCACAACGGGAATTGCAACACTCCTACATATATTTTTCAACATATCAAAAGACATTGTTACTGCATCTTTTTTGGTACTGCTGCCAAATACCGCCCCGCTTCCAAGATAATCGGCTCCCTGTTCCATGGCAGCTTTCGCCTGCTCCACCGTCTTTGCAGTTGCGCCTATTATTTTATTTTTCCCGAGAATCCGTCTTGCCTCTTCAATTCCCATATCAGACTGTCCGAGGTGGACTCCGTCCGCATCGGTTTCAAGTGCCAGTCTTACATTATCATTAATGATAAAAGGGACCTTGTATTCATGACACAGTTTTTTTATCTCAAAAGCTTCTTTTTTCAGTTCTTCGTATTCCATATTTTTCTCACGAAGCTGTACCATTGTCACTCCGCCGTCTAACGCTGCTTTTACACATTCGCAAAGATTTCTGCCTCCGGCAGCTTCTCTGTCCGTTATAAGATAGAGTAAAAGATTATTCCGATTCATTTTATTTCCCTACAATATATCAATATATTCACCGTTAAGTGCTTTATTCATGCTTCTTACCGCACAGAACTTTCCGCACATGCTGCAGGTGTCGCTGTGGTCATCCTCCGGTTTACGGCTGTCTCTGATTGCTTTTGCCGTTTCCCCGTCTATCGCACATTCAAACTGAGCATCCCAGTCAAGAACACGCCTTGCGTCTGCCATTTTATCATCAATATCCCTTGCGCCCTTAATTCCCTTGGCTATATCTGCCGCATGTGCTGCTATCTTAGAGGCGATAATGCCCTGTTTTACATCCTCCACATTAGGAAGTGCAAGATGTTCCGCAGGTGTTACATAGCATAAAAATGCGGCTCCATTCATAGCTGCGACAGCTCCTCCGATTGCCGCTGTTATATGGTCATAACCCGGTGCAATATCCGTTACAAGAGGTCCAAGTACATAAAAAGGAGCTCCCATACATATCGTCTTCTGAACCTGCATATTGGCTGCAATCTGGTCAAGAGGAACGTGTCCCGGTCCTTCAACCATAACCTGCACATTATGCTCCCATGCTCTCTTTGTAAGTTCACCAAGTCTTACAAGTTCTTCAATCTGGCATACATCCGTTGCATCTGCAAGGCAACCCGGTCTGCACGCATCTCCCAATGAAATTGTCACATCATATTTTTCACAAATATCAAGAATCTCATCATAATATTCGTAAAACGGATTTTCATTACCTGTCATGCTCATCCATGCAAATACAAGGCTTCCGCCCCTGCTTACGATATTCATTTTACGTTTATGATTCTTAATCTGGTCGATTGTTTTTCTTGTTATTCCGCAATGGAGTGTCACAAAATCCACACCGTTTTGGGCATGAAGTCTTACAACATCTATAAAATCTTCCGCTGTTAGTGTGGACAAATCCCTCTGGTAATGGATTACGCTGTCATAAACAGGCACCGTTCCTATCATTGCAGGACATTCCGATGTAAGTTTTTTACGGAAAGGCTCTGTATTGCCATGGCTTGACAAATCCATTATTGCCTCTGCTCCCATATTGACGGCACTCATTACTTTCTGAAGCTCTATGTCATAATCCTTGCAATCCCTTGACACGCCAAGGTTGACGTTTATCTTGGTTCTTAACATACTTCCTACGCCTTCGGGATTGATACACTGATGGTTAATATTGGCAGGTATTACAACTTTACCTTCTGCCATATATCCCATAAGCTCTTCAAGCTGCATTTTTTCTTTTTCTGCCACAATTTTCATCTGTGGCGTTGCAATCCCTTTTCTAGCGGCATCCATCTGTGTTGTATATTCTCTCATATCTTTACTTACCTTTCCGTAAAATAAAAGACAGAACTACATAAGGATAGTGTCTGTCTGTCAAAACAAAATATCTCCCTACGTTGGCATTATCCAAATCAGGTTATGGGTATAATCTCAGCCTCCAAGGGCACCCCGTTTTCTATAACATTATATCAAAGTAAAATTAAGTTGCAATAAAAAAATAAAATATTTATACTGATTACAGAATTTTTTTATTAAAAAGGACAGGTTATGCTTTATTATTTTACGGATTTAAAAAATATAACAAAAGGACAGCTTGACAGTTTAATGTCTCTTCTTCCACCTGAGCGGTTAAAGCGTGCTCAAAAGTATAAGTTTCCTGAGGACAGGCTTGCCTGCGTAATTGCATACCTTCTTTTCCTGTACGGCTACCGCACTGAATACAGCCTGACAGACACTCCTGATTTTGATATTTCATCGGATGGCAAACCCTACCTGAAAAGCCATCCTGAAATTTATTTCAACATCAGTCATTGCAGCAAAGCCGTCATGTGTATTTTTGATTCATCCCCTGTGGGTATCGATGTGGAAACCGTCCGCAGAGTCCCTGCTTCAATGCTTGCCAAAATCTGTTCTCCCGGTGAATTGAATACAATCCGGTCTTCGTCTGCTCCGGAGGCTGACTTTTGCCGTATCTGGACTTACAAGGAAGCTGTTTCAAAACTTTCCGGTGACGGCGTATTCAAGAGTCTCCGTAAATCTCCTGCCAAATCCTTATTCACCCATCAGGATGCCTTACTACCCGATGTGTATTTCACAGTTGCATCGGACAGCAAAATCAACTTAACTGCAAGGAAACTTACTTTAAGCGATTTTGAGCTGTTTGGGTAGAGATTTGCAGACGCCGTGGCGGAATGCACGGGTGTTGCATCCCACATCCCACGCATTTAATGACAGCAACCCACTCAATGCCTGCGCCTGCCCCATGTTGCATCCCACATCCCACACGCTTTATTGCAATAAAAAAACTTTGGTTACACTTTTTAACTATGTGTAACCAAAGTTCTGTAATTTACTATTATTTTTCAACAAATGTAACAGGACATCCTAATCTGTAGTGACCTTTTATATATTCAGCGATTGTGTGTGAACAGTATACCGTTGTTGCCTCTGTATTGCTGTCCATATCATTGTTACCACACATGATTGCATCCAATTCGTATACCAGATTGGTTCCCGGTGCAAAAGTAATGCTGTCAAGATGGTAGCAGCTATAGAAAGTCCTTCTCAAACCCTGCATCGTTGATGGGAGAATGACTTTTTTAACAATCTGATTGCTTCTAAATGTGTTAAGTGCAGCTACAACCGGTTTGCCATTGATAGTATCAGGTACGATAACCTCCCTGTCCGTTCCGATATACTTCAACAGGCAATATCCCTTTGTCTTAATTCTGTTTTTAAAAGTTTCGGCTATATCGATTGTCTCTCTTTCGCCTTTTTTGTTGATAGAATCGCTTGTGAGGACATCATCTGACTTACAATATACCCATGTGCCATCAGTTATTACACTATAATGCTCATCAACATTATAAGTCCAGTCATAATATGACTCGTTGTTGCGGAGGCCTTCTTCAGTGTCATCTTCTTCATCAAAAAATTCCACATCGGAGAAAGTTTCTCTTACAGGTGTTTCAACTGCAGCTGCAAAAGTTTCTTTTGCGGTTTCTGCTTCTGAACTAGCATCATCATATTTACCTGCTGATACCGGCCCATCTTCTTTTTCAAGCTCTGTAACCTTTTCTTCTGCCGGTTCAGCGGTAACATCATCGATTTCTATTTCCTGAACTTCGTCCGAAAAATCTTCATCATTTAATACAAAATTATCTCTCACCGGTTCTGCATCAACCGGTTCTGCAATAAATTCCCTGTCAAGTTTCTTATCAGATATATCAACAGGCTCGTCTTTAACTGACTCCCTGCCAACAACCACTGACTCAAATACAAACGTATCATCAGGTTCTGTTTCCGGCTCCCCGGCTGCATCCTGCGCCTCTGATGTTTCCGGCTCCTCAGCTACATCTTGCACACCTGCTGTTTCCGGCTCCTCGGCTGCATCCTGCGCCTCTGCTGTTTCCGGCTCCTCGGCTACATCTTGCACACCTGCTGTTTCCGGCTCCTCAGTTACATCTTGCACACCTGCTGTTTCCGGCTCCTCAGCTACATCTTGCACACCTGCTGTTTCCGGTTCCTCAGCTACATCCTGCACACCTGCTGTTTCCGGCTCCCTGACTACATCCTGCGCCTCGGCTGTTTCCGGCTCCCTGACTACATCCTGCACACCTGCTGTTTCCGGCTCCCTGACTACATCCTGCACATCTGCTGTTTCCGGCTCATCAGCTACATCCTGCACACCTGCTGTTTCCGGCTCCTCAGTTACATCCTGCACATCTGCTGTTTCCGGTTCCTCGGCTGCTTCCGGCTCCCCGGCTGCATCCTGTGCCTCGGCAGGTTTCTCTGCTTCTTCGCGCTTTGGTTTGAAATCCACGATAGGCTTTGCCTTGGATACTGACTGGAATTCCTCATCTTCTTCGTAAGAAATGTCTTCATCGTAAAAAGATGTGGCTTTGTCATTCTGTGGTTCGTTGTCCTCATCCACAAAAATGTCGTCCTCGTCTGCTGCGCTTTTCTTAGCGTGGTGGGATTCGTTCTTACTAAAAAGCGGAAGTTTGACAAGTTCATCCTTCAGGAAACTGTTTAAACTCTGCTTTTTCTTCTTGCTCTTGCTGACTGCCACAATTGCTGTTGCAACTGCCGTAACTCCTAATACTATGGCACCGAAAGTACCAAATCCATGTTTGTCTTTATCTTTCATGTCTGACCCTCTCCGTTCAAATAGTCTCAAAATTAAGCTACCTCTATTATCGGATTTTTAGGGGGTATTTGTCAACTAAATTGAGTATTAAAATACCCTTTTTTCTTAAATTTTTTCATATAAATTATATAAGTAATAATAAGTGGTACGGCAGCACATACCCATGCAACCGGACCGGCAAAACATACACCGGAAAAACCTATCGCTTTTGGAAGCGTGTATGCGACTATAGACCTTGCTCCAAGTTCAAAAAATCCCGCAAGTAACGGCATTGTTGTCTTACCCATTGCCTGAAGAGCATTTCTGAAAATAAAAATCTGGAACAATGGGATATAGAAAAACATTGAAATATGGAGATAAGTCATTGCATAGGAAAGTATTAATTCATCCCCGCCTTTTATGAAAAGCCGGCTGATTGGTCTGCCGAAAATGAAAATAACACCCATACATAAAACTGCACTTCCAACCGTAAAAAGACTCCATTTCAATATTCCGTTTTTAATCCTGTCATATCTGCCGGCACCTACATTCTGACCGACAAAATTTGCAACTGTTACGCCACCCGATATGCCAAACTGCATGATAAGCTGTTCCGTTTTACTGGAAGCCGTAAAAGCGGCAATGTAATTCTCGCCAAATACATTTACGGCACCCTGCAGGATGATTGTTCCGATTGCCGTAACCGAAAACTGGAACGCCATCGGAAGTCCTATGGTAAGGTGCGTCTTTATAATTCCCGGATTAATTTTAAAATCTTCTTTCTTTATATGAAGAACAGGGAACTTAACGGAAATATATACGATACACGCAATTCCGGCAACAAGCTGTGCAAGCACTGTAGCAATGGCGGCACCTGCAACGCCCCAATTAAATACGACTATAAAAAGCAAATCCAGACCAATGTTAAGGAGTGCTGAAAAAATCAGGAAATAAAGTGGGGTTTTGCTGTCACCAAGAGCCCTTAGTATACACGAAACGGCATTGTATAGCATAGGTGCAGCTATTCCTGCAAAAATAATAACGATATAATTATAGGACATATCAAAAATACCGTCCGGTGTGTTAATAAGCCTTAGAACCGGCTTGGTTATCAGCACCGAAAGTAAAGTGATAAACAATGTGATTCCGGTCCACAACATAATGGCATTACATACGGAATTACGCATCCTGTCATAATCTTTTGCCCCAAAGCATTGTGCTATATGGACCGAAAAACCGCTTGTTATTCCTATAACAAACCCATTGACAAGGAAAAACATTGACCCGGTATTACCTACGGCAGCCAATGTACTGTTTCCAAGACATTGTCCGACAATAATTGTGTCGGCAAAATTGTATATCTGCTGTACAAGATTGCCAATCAGCACAGGGATTGCATATTTTATCATAAGGCTGATTGGTTTTCCTGTTGTTAAATCTTTTGCTTTTGACATTACATTCTCTCCGGTGCTTCGATACCAAGCAAGTCAACACATGTCTCTAACACATCTTTTGTAAGTTTTATAAGTGCAATATAACCTTTCTTTTTATTTTCATCTTCTTCTGAAAGAATCTTTGTTTCATGATAAAAATGGTTAAAAGCATTGGAAAGATCATATATGAATTTACAAATTTTGTGAGGTGCACTTTCTTCATATGCCGTCTTAATCATATCCTGCATGCCTGTGAGCACAAGCATAAGTGAACGTTCGCTCTCGCTCTCAGGGTTAGCAGTATGGATACCTGACACCACGCCTCCTGCATTTTCATATTTTTTAAGAATAGATTTAATTCTTACAATTGTATAAAGGATATATGGGCCTGTGTCTCCCTCAAAAGAGGTGAAACGATCAATATCAAATACATAATCCTTAGATGCCTGATTGGACAAATCACCATATTTTAATGCGGCAAGTCCTACCATCTTAGCTGTATTTCTGGCTTCACTCTCATCCACGGTACGGTTAGCCATGATTTTTTCGTATACCTTGTCTTCAATTTCTTTTATGAGGTATTCAAGACGCAGTACACCACCCTGTCTTGTCTTGAAAGGTTTGCCGTCACTGCCGTTCATCGTACCGAAACCGATGAACTTAAGTTCTGTATCAGGAGATACGATTCCTGCTTTTCTTGCCACACGGAAAAACTGTGTATAGTGAAGTTCCTGTCTCTTATCCGCAAGGTAAATGTATGACTTAGGTGCATATAATTTTTCCCTCTCGATAAGTGTCGCAAGGTCGGAGGTCTCGTAATTGGCTGCTCCGTCCGATTTCTGGATGATACATGGAGGAAGCTCCCTGCTGTCATTTTCCTCGGCTATGTCTACAACAATGGCACCCTGGCTTTCATGGGCTATCCCCCTGTCTACCATATCCTTAACCATATCAGCAATATATGGCTGGGCATCACTTTCACCCTTCCATAAATCGAAATGGACATTAAGTTTGTCATAATTTTTCTTCAAATCAGCAACCGACACATTGATAATGTGTTTCCAGAGGGCTGTGTATCCTCTGTGACCGTTCTGTAAAAGATATGTGGCATTCTGAGCCGATTTCTTATATTCGGCATCTTCTTTTGATTTGCCGCTGGCACATGGATAAATTTCCTCAAGTTCTGATATTGTAAAAGGTGCTTCCGCCGGATATTCACCTGTGAAATTATCATCAAAATATGGTAAATCCGGTTTACGTTCTTTGAGTTCTGTAATAATAAGTCCCATCTGGAGACCCCAGTCGCCAAGATGAACATCACCTATTGTCTTATAACCTGCAAATTTGCAGATTCTTTTTACACTTTCGCCGATTACTGCCGAACGAAGATGTCCGATATGAAGAGGTTTGGCTACATTGGCTCCGCCGTAATCAACAAATACCGTCTCGTCCTTAGGTTCACAGTCGCATCCAAACTTATCTTCCAAAGCCATGGCACGAACATAACCACCTATAAAATCTGCGCTCATTACCATGTTGATAAAGCCCGGTTTGATACATTCAACCTTCTCAAAGGCACTGTTGTCCTGTAAAATTGCAACCACTTCATCACCAATCATAAATGGTGCTTTCTTATATTCCTTTGCTGCTGCCATTGCTCCGTTGCACTGATATTCACATAAATCAGGTCTGTTGGATATTCCTGTCTTTCCGTATTTATCATCATAGCCGCATTGTTTAAAAGCATTTCCGACTATTTCTGTAATCTGGTCTAATATTTTTTTCATAAAAATTATTCCTCCGTTGGTTATGTTCCATTATACTTTTCATATTTACGGTTGTAAAGAAATTTTAACGTTAAAACAGCTATGAGAGGATTCCGGAAATCCCAGATAAACTCATAGCTGTCATTAGAAATTCTTAATTATTCCATAACAATTAAATTGTTGCTATATCAATCGGTGTCATTGACTGTGTTGCCTGACATTCAAGACTTGTAAGCAATGCATTGGCTGTATCAAGTGATGTAAGAACGTTTACACCGGTCTCGATTGCATGTCTTCTGATAATGAAACCATCGTGGCTCTTTTCAATACCGTTCTCAGGTATATCGATAACAAGGTCAATCTTGTGGTCAAGAATAAGGTCAAGAAGTGTTGGTGATTCCTGTTCAACCTTATTGATCTTAATTGCCTCAACGCCGTTTTCATTGAAATAACGTGCTGTACCTCTTGTCGCATAAATTGTATATCCAAGAGCTGCAAAACGTTTTGCAACCGAAAGAGCATCTTTCTGCTCATGGTCATTAACTGTCATAATCATCTGTTTATGTTTTGGAAGATTAACGCCTGCACCTACAAAGGCTTTGTATAATGCTTCGTTAAAATCTTTTGCTATACCAAGACATTCACCTGTCGATTTCATTTCCGGTCCAAGGCTGATATCAGCACCGCGAATCTTTTCAAATGAGAATACAGGCATCTTGATAGCAATGTAGTCTGCTTTCTTCTGAAGTCCGGGTGTATAGCCAAGACCTTTGATTGTATTACCGATAATAACCTGTGTAGCAAGTTTTACAATAGGAATACCTGTAACTTTGCTTATATATGGAACAGTTCTTGAAGAACGTGGATTAACCTCTATTACATATACCTGGTCATTGTATACGATAAACTGGATATTAATAAGACCTTTTACATGTAAAGCTCTTGCAAGCTTAATTGTATAATCTTCAAGCATATCCACAATTTTCTGTGAAATACTCTGGGCAGGATATACTGAAATACTGTCTCCTGAATGGATACCGGCTCTTTCAATATGCTCCATAATACCGGGAATTAAAATATCTTCTCCGTCACAAACGGCATCAACTTCAATTTCCTTACCCATAAGGTATTTATCAACAAGGATTGGATGTTCCTGAACCTGTCTGTTAATGATTTCCATAAATTCAACAATATCTTTGTCGCTTATGGCAATCTGCATACCCTGTCCGCCAAGGACATAGGAAGGTCTTACAAGAACAGGATAACCTAATTCATTAGCTGCCTCAAGAGCTTCTTCTGTAGTAAAAACTGTCTTTCCCGCTGCTCTTGGAATTCCTGTCTGTTCAAGAATCTCATCAAAAAGCTCTCTGTCTTCTGCCGCATCAACATCTTCTGCGCTCGTGCCGAGGATTGGAACGCCCATTTCCATTAATGCTTTTGTGAGCTTAATGGCTGTCTGTCCACCGAACTGTACAACAGCTCCGTCCGGATGTTCAAGTTCAACAATGCTTTCAACATCCTCAGGTGTCAATGGTTCAAAATAAAGTTTGTCAGCTATATCAAAGTCGGTACTTACTGTTTCAGGGTTATTATTGATAATGATTGTCTCATATCCTTCAGCCTTGAATGCCCATGTACTGTGAACCGAACAATAGTCAAATTCGATACCCTGTCCGATTCTTATAGGACCTGAACCGAGTACGAGGACTTTTTTCTCAGGCTTAGTCTCAATAACTTCATTTTCTGAGCTGTAGCATGAATAGTAGTAAGGTGTTGAAGCCTCAAATTCGGCAGCACAGGTATCAACCATCTTAAATGCCGCATGAATACCATATTCATCCCTTAAAGCCTTAATTTCTTTTTCTGTCCTGCCTGTAAGTCTTCCGATAACAACGTCAGGGAATTCAATTCTCTTTGCTTCAGCAAGAAGTTCTTTGGTAAGTTCTTCTGTCTTGAGGCGGTTTTCCATTTCAACGATAATGTGGAATTTATCGATAAACCACTTATCAATCATGGTAATATCATGGATTGTATCGTAAGAAATGCCTCTTCTTAAAGCCTCTGCAACAACATACATACGCTTATCATCAATGTTGTGAAGAAGTTCTATAATGTCATCATCAGAATATGATGAGTAATCATCGTTCATAAGCGAATCAACGTGCTGTTCAAGTGAACGGATAGCCTTCATAAGTGCGCCTTCAAAGTTAGTGCAGATACTCATGACCTCACCGGTTGCCTTCATCTGTGTCGTAAGCTTTCTTGAAGCAGTAATAAATTTATCAAAAGGAAGTCTTGGAATCTTAACTACGCAATAGTCAAGAGCAGGCTCAAAACTTGCAAATGTCTTATGTGTAATTGCATTAGGTATCTCATCAAGGTTATAGCCGAGTGCTATCTTAGCCGCAACCTTGGCAATAGGATAACCTGTTGCTTTGGAAGCAAGGGCTGATGAACGGCTTACACGAGGATTAACTTCGATAACGCAATATTCAAAACTTGTTGGATGAAGTGCAAACTGTACATTACATCCGCCTGTTATTTTAAGTTCGTCAATAATATTAAGAGCTGATGAACGAAGCATCTGGTATTCCTTATCAGACAGTGTCTGTGAAGGTGCAACTACAATACTGTCACCTGTGTGTACTCCGACAGGATCAATATTTTCCATATTACATACTGTAATACAGGTTCCGTTGGCATCACGCATTACTTCGTATTCGATTTCCTTCCATCCTGCGATACATCTTTCAACAAGTACCTGGCCTACACGGCTTAATCTTAAACCATTGGAAAGAATGTCGATAAGTTCTTCTTCGTTCTTAGCAATACCGCCGCCGCTTCCACCGAGTGTATATGCCGGGCGGAGAACTACAGGGTAACCAATCTGGTTGGCAAAAGCAATACCGTCTTCAACGTTCTCAACAACAAGAGAAGGTGCACAAGGCTCTCCGATTTTTTCCATTGTTGTCTTAAATTCAAGTCTGTCTTCTGCCTTCCTGATTGTCTCAGCAGTTGTACCGATTAATTTAACATTATGTTCTTCAAGGAAACCTGTCTCAGCAATTTCCATTGCAAGGTTAAGACCTGCCTGTCCACCGAGTGTAGGAAGAATACTGTCCGGTTTCTCCTTGAGAATAATCTGCTCAAGGGAATGAACTGTCAATGGCTCAATGTAGACTTCATCAGCAATATTTTTATCAGTCATGATTGTGGCCGGGTTAGAGTTCACAAGAACAACCTCCATGCCTTCTTCTTTAAGAGAACGACATGCCTGTGTTCCCGCATAGTCAAATTCGGCAGCCTGACCGATTACAATAGGACCCGAACCGATTACTAATACTTTTTTTATGTCTTTATTCTTTGGCATAATTAATCCCTGCCTTTCTTCATCATATTCATGAATCTGTCAAAAAGATAATCCGAATCCTTAGGGCCTGCACAGGCTTCCGGATGGAACTGGACTGTAAAAATGTTCTTGCCTACATATTCAAGACCTTCATTGGTCTTGTCATTAACATTGATAAATGCAGGTCTTGCAATCTTATCATCAAGTGTATCCATATCAACAACATATCCATGGTTCTGTGACGAGATATATACCTTACCGGTCTGAAGATCCTTAACCGGATGATTAGCTCCTCTGTGTCCGTATTTCATCTTATGTGTATCAGCGCCTGTGGCAAGTGCCATAAGCTGATGTCCGAGACAAATTGCAAAAATAGGAACATCCGAATCATATAATTTCTTGATTTCCTTAATAATAGAAACACATTCCTTAGGGTCTCCCGGACCGTTAGAAAGCATTATTCCGTCAGGATTAGCTGCAAGGATTTCTTCTGCTGTGGTTAAAGCAGGATAAACAGTTACCTCACAGCCTCTCTTATTAAGGGATCTTGCAATATTTCTCTTGGCACCGAAATCCATAAGTGCAACCTTAAATCCATCACCGGGAAGTACATATTTCTCTTCACAGGTTACTTTTTCAACAACCTTGCCTGTGGTATATTCTTTTAATTTAGGGAGAATCTCATCAAGATTATAATTCTCATTAGTGGTAATCATTCCGTTCATAGTACCCTTTTCCCTGAGAATCTTGGTAAGAGCACGGGTATCAATACCTGCAATACCCGGAATGTTATTTTCTTTAAGAAAATTTTGTATAGAATCTTCACTACGGAAGTTACTTGGAACACGTGAAAGTTCTCGGACAATAAAACCGTCAGGCCATGGTCTGCCTGATTCCTCATCAGCATAGCAAATACCATAATTGCCAATTAATGGATATGTCATAACTACTGCCTGTCCGGCATATGATGGATCTGTAAGAACCTCTAAATATCCTGTCATTGAGGTATTAAAAACAATTTCACTGATTACTTCTCTCTCAGCTCCAATGCTTGTACCTTCAAAGACATTTCCGTCACTTAGAATCAAAAATGCTTTCATCTTCACACCTTCAAACCTTTCACATGTATTATTTATTTAGGCAAAAAAAAAACAACTAAACATACTGATAGCGCTTTTTTCTTCAAATTGTAGAAATTTTACCATAAAATCCGGCTGATTTCAAGATGCAAATTGTACTCAACAAATATTTTTTTCATCATATAATATTATGTAAGCATTGATGCTGTCATTTGCGATTAATTTTGCATCGCAGCAATATGAATTATAATATCCGGAAAGGTTAAAATTATGCTTTATAAAAATGATGAAACCGGCTTTTTAAGGGTTAATATCACAAATGAAGAAGGAATTCCCATTGATGCAACCGTCAGCATCTACGAAGGTACGGATGAAGAAAACCCAGTTGACGTTGCAGAAACCAATTCCATAGGTCAGACAGAACAAATCGAACTGCCGGCTCCACCACAGAGCATCAGCGAAACTCCCGGCATTATCATACCTTACTCCATGTATAATATTGTAGCTTCTGCTCCGGGCTTTGCCCCGGTTTCCATTACCGGTTCAAATATTTTTTCCGGAATACTATCAATACAAAATATTGTTCTTACGGAAAATCCCGGCAATTATAACATTGGTCCCAATACACTAATCGGCAACTATCCTCCAAAAATTCCTGAGGCCGAGATAAAACCCATTGAAAACACCGGTGAAATTGTTCTTGACCGTGTTGTGGTTCCTGAAACCATTGTTGTCCATGACGGTGTCCCATCCGACTCGACAGCAACGGACTACTACGTTCCATTTGCCGATTATATAAAAAATGTTGCCAGCAGTGAAATATACCCTACATGGCCCAGAGAAACCATCAAAGCAAATGTAATTGCCATTATTTCTTTTACCCTGAACCGTGTATACACCGAATGGTACCGCAATAAAGGTTATTATTTTACCATTACATCTTCTACCGCTTTTGACCATAAGTGGATTAATAAGCGTAATATTTTCGACACCATCTCCAATGTTGTTGATGAATATTTCTCAAATTATGTATCCCGTCCCGATGTCAAACAGCCAATCCTCACCCAATACTGCGACGGCAAAAGGACTACCTGCAGCGGTCTCAGCCAATGGGGTTCCAAGTCTCTTGGGGATGACGGCAAAACCGCTCTCCAGATTCTTCGTAATTACTACGGCAGCGACATATATATAAACACTGCCGAAATAATTGAGGGCATCCCTGTCTCATATCCCGGATACACCCTTGAAATCGGTTCATACGGTCCTCCTGTCACCACCATTCAGGAACAGCTTTCCCTCATCCGCCGTACCTACAGCAACATACCTCCTCTTACTGTTGACGGAATCTACGGTAAGGACACAGCAGCTTCCGTCAGCAAATTCCAGGAGACCTTCAACATGCCCGTTACCGGCACCGTCGATTATGCCACATGGTATAAAATATCCCAGCTATATGTGGCACTGGCTAAATTGTCGTAGATTCACACAGTGATCTAATCCGTATGTTTTCGGCTGTCAATGTACTCTTCTGCCATATTTACAATAATACCAAATCCGTAAATCAGTGCTGTCCTAAAAAGAATAGCAATCATCTGACATATTATACCTGCAGTTTGCAATGTTCCGTAGTTATAAATAGATATTGCTGATTCAAAATTTCTATACAGTGAAATATCGTGGCTCACACTGATTGCTATGCAAACTACAAACAATACAAATCCAACCAGACAATATACGACTGCAATACCTTTGATAAGACTACTTACTCTAAACTTTTTCTTCATAATGCTACCTCCAATTTGTTAAAAAATAATGCGGGACAGAAGCCTGAGGGTTGTATTTTCCAATCCCGTAATAATTATCTCATATTATCTGTCCCAAAAAAAGGACTCATATTATATATTTTTATATGGCAAATCGATATTCATATATGATATAATTTACCATAAATTATAATTTTAAAGGAGGACAAAAGATGTTAATTAACTGGCTTATCATGGGTTATTTTCTGATTCTTTTTGGTGAAAGAATCCAGAGTCTCATACGTTCATTTGCGGATAAAAATCTTTCCATGTGGGGAGATGGGTTCAGCCGGTATGTAAACGGCATCTGTATTCTGTCGCTTGCAGCATCCGTTATTTTATTATTTACAATCAACAGGGATTTTCTTAAGGCACTTGTGTCAGGCGGAACGCAGGTTAATGTAAAGATGATATGTATTACAATCGGCGTGATTCTGGTCTCAGGAATGGTGCATACCGAATATACAATCCCCGGAATACAATTTGCCTCATACGGATTTCTGATAGCCGCACTTGTCATCAGAACGGCTAAAAATAATGCAATGGCAAATGACAGCATATTACTATGGCTTTCACTTGTGTATCTCATATTTTTCTCTATGGCTATTCCGGTTGTATATAAATCACATATTGAATACGCCGGATTATTCCATATAATAGAGGCAGTCGTATCACTTGTGCTTGTCGCTGCTTTTGCATATATGGCATACAGAGTATTCAATAATGATGCAGTCAATCTTTTTATGCTTCTGCCAATTATCATAGCCGTCATAGGCGACGCAATTATTCTTTCATTGAGATGGAAAGAACAAGTTAATACATTTGTTCTTATATTTATTATCGCATCGGCTGTCATGTGGCTGGCAGGATTTATTGCGAGCAGGAGGTAAGGGTTTCCAAAACTGCCGCATCAGACAACGGTGCGGCAGCGATACTAACGAATATACTTCGTTATTTTGAGTTTAACTTTTTCAAAATAAAATATCAATTCCATGTTTTAAGGTATTCTTTTAGCATAAAAGCACAAAAGTAAGGAAATGTGTATATGCTTTCAGAACATCCTATATTAAAATCTCCTAATTTTATTCCATGCTTTATATCGCTGTATCTTTCATCCCTGATGAGCGTTCTGAGAGACTTGGATCTGTCATTATTAGACTTGACCTCCACCGGGATTAGTTCATTTTGTGAACGCACAAAGAAGTCTTCCTCAAGAGTTGCGTTTTCTTTCTTATAATAAAACAATCCCAAACCCTGCTTAATAAATGCTTCTGCAACAAAATTTTCGTATAGGGCACCTTTATATACGCCAAGATTCTTATTAACCCTCAGATCTTCCTGTGCTTCATCATCTAACGCAGATACTAAAAGTCCAGTATCGGGGTAATACAACTTATACTTAGTTGTATCAACATTTCCTTTCAACGGAAGTTCCGGCATAAGCAGACAGTTGCATTCCGTCACAACTCCTGCGTCAATCAGCCATTCAATACATCCCATATATTCTCTGGAACGCGCATTTTTGCTGATTTGACTGTATTGGAATTTCTTGTTTTCTTTGGCAAGCTGTGCCGGTATGCTCCTATACACACTGATTATTTTGGTCTGGTCAAGTCCTTGTGCATATTTTCTGACATCTTCTTCATAATCAAGTCGAATCTGATTCTGAATATCTGACGAAGCCTGAAAAGTTCCTGTCTCAACATATCCCTTAACCACATCCGGCATTCCTCCCAGAACACAGTAATCAAGAAATAATGATTTATAGACAGATAATTCTGTTTCACCAAATGGTTTCAAGGCTGTCATATGTTCTAAAATATCGTAAATCTGGGTATTGTCATATCCCTTCGCCCACAAAAATTCCTCAAAATCCATTGAAAACATTTCATAATCAACCTTATTTCCAACGCTGTTACTGTGAATTTTTCTGTAATTGATTCCAAGCATTGAACCACTGCATATAATATCATAACGTCCGTCAATCCTAAATGACTTCAAGGCTGTAGCTATATCCGGATACTCCTGTATTTCATCAAAAACAATAATCGTATGACCCTGAACAAACTTAAAAGATGGATTTATCAATGATATATTCTTCACAATGGTATTTACATCATATCCGTCCTCTGCTATTTTGATAAATTTCTTATCCAGAGCAAAATTAATATATATAACACTTGCATAATTAGCGTTGGCAAAATGCATAATAGATTCTGTCTTGCCAATCTGTCTTGCACCTTTTACTATCAACGGCTTATGATTAACATCTTCCTTCCATTTAATTAGGAAATCATCTATTTTTCTTTTCAAATACATAATTATCTCCTCCTGATTACAACATTATCACATTTTATGAACCATTTCAATCGGATTTCTCACATTTTATGAGCTTACTTTGAGTTATATCTCACATTTCATGAGGTTATGTTCTTAGCTTACTGTTTTTTTAAACTGCGAAAAAACTGCACACTAATTGCTTAGTGTACAGTCTGACATATAATATATGTTTTACCATCCTAAATCCATAAGCCAGTTATTAAGGCTTCTTTCTCTTTCTGTCTGCGTTAAATTATCATCTGTAATATATTCTCCTTGCTGTCCAGATACATTCTTCACATTGCTGTTTTTATCCTGCGTTATTACAACATAGTCTCCGATACCTGCTTTATCAAGGAAATATTCTGTGCCATTCACAACATTAATTACATTACTAATACCACTAGCCACAAATACAGTTGCTAATATGGTAAAAAGTAAAAGAATAATATTCATTGTTTTCTTTCTTTTAATATCTTTTTTAAGAATATTTCTATACATATTTTTTATCCTTTCCTGTTTTATGGCTTAAGAATACATTATTAATTATTAAATAATCCTTAAATAATAAAAAGTGCAGCTTCTGCTACACTTTCTTTAATACAACTGTTACGTTAAAACATCCGTCTTTATTTTCCGCAAATATTTCGCCATCCATCATATGAAGTATTTTCCTGCATATATATAATCCCATACCGCTTCCATTAACATTACTGCTGTTACTTCCTCATCTTCCGATTTGATTCCTAAATATCCTCCGTTACCGTACTTGACAGCATTTTCAATTAAATTCTGCATTACTTCAACAATTCTGTCTTCGTCACCATATACAAGACAGTTTTGCCAGCCTTCACTATATATTTTTCTACAAGTTATTCTTAATTTTTTTTTGCAAAAAAGCAGGTACTTTAATAGACATTTCCTCAATTGGAGATTTGTACCTGTTTTTTTCTATACTGACAAAGTCCGGTTCTACTATTTTTTTCTCACACTCTCTTATTCCTGTGGCAATTAGTGTTACAGTTACTTCATCTCGATCACCATCAACATCTCCAACCGTACCCCAAAGTATGTGCACATCCCTTCCTGCAATACTCTGAATGCATCTTGCAGCTTCATTCATTTCTTTTATTCCGGCTTTTCCTTCAACATTAAACAACACATAACTTGCACCCTCAATTGTCGTTTCCAATAGTGGGGAGCTGAGTGCCTTATTAAGTGCATCCATAACAGCATCATTTCCTTTTGATGAGCCAATACCTAGATGTGCAAGGCCTTTCCCTCTGATAACCGTACATAAATCATTAAAATCGAGATTAATCGTTCCTCTGTTAATTATTATGTTGGTTATTCCCATAACTGCATAATGCAGAACCTCATCTGCCTTGGCAAAAGCATCTTCAAAAGACATGTCTGAATATGCTTCTAAAAGACGGTCATTCGGAATTGTAATAAGTATGTCAACATTTTCCCTAAGCTTTTCTATGCCTTCTGTCGCAATTACTTCCCTTGGATATCCTTCATATCCAAAAGGTTTTGTTACTATTGCAACCGTCAGAATGCCTTTGTCCATGCATGTTTTTGCAATTACATGAGCTGCTCCCGAACCTGTTCCTCCACCCATTCCGCAGGTTATAAAAACAAGTCGGTATCCTTCCAGTAATGTTTCAAGCTCATCAAGGCTTTCAAGTGCAGACTTTTCTCCAATTGTGGGATCAGAACCGGCTCCAAGGCCCTCGGTAAGCTTTTTTCCAAGTTGAATCTTTATTGGAGCAAAATTCGCATCCAGCACCTGTGCATCCGTGTTGGCTGCGATAAAATCAACACCTGAAATGCCTTCATTTATCATTCTGTCTATTGCATTGTTTCCGCCTCCGCCAACACCGATAACTGCCATTTTTACATAATCTTTTTTTTCAAAACTTTTTATTTCTAACATATTGTTCTCCTTCTTCGTCGCATTTTTGAGACAGTTTCAATGTATCATTTATGCGATTGTTTGTCAATATATTTGTTGCATTTTTGAGATTTGTATGTTAGTATATTTATAGTAATGATGGAGGAAAAGCATGATAATTGGTCAAAAAATTAAAGAATTAAGAATAAAAAAAGGAATCTCCGTTGATGCACTTGCCGAAGCAACCGGTATTTCCAGAGCAACTTTATATCGTTATGAAAATGCTTCAATTCACAAAATTCCTGTTGCCTGTCTTGAATCAATCTGCAGGGTTCTCGGAGTAAAGACTTCTGACTTAATGGAAGATACTGACAGCAATCAGCTTGAAGAACTTCCACAAGCCTTTAACAATCCACAGGAAGCGCTTTCATTTATTTTAAAAATGCCTGCTCTGGCTGCTTACGGTGGATATGATTTAAGTAAGATGGACGATAAGAAACTTCTTGAATTTGCAAACGAAATTTTAGCCCAGATTCGTCTTGTAAGTTACAAATATAAATAAAAGAGGGAGAACACTATGACACCTGAAGAAATCATTGATTTAGCAAAAGACTTCAGACAATGCTACAATACAAATGATGCCATTGAAGTTGCTAATTCCATAGGCATCAACGTTATTATGCGAAAACAGAATACTGATGATTTCAAAGCACACATTGTGAAATTCGATAAATATACGCCTTTCATATGTGTAAATGAAAACTTCTCCCCTGTCTCAAGAAATGTCCTTTGTGCTCATGAACTTGGCCACGCTATCCTGCATGAGGATACCGTATATAATCAGTTCGATACCTCAACCGATATGATTAAACAGAAGCAGGAATACGAGGCCAATCTTTTTGCCGTTGCTTTCCTATGTGACGAGGATGAATTCAATATGCCGTTTTCGCAGATGAATAACTATGTACTGAAAAGAATTCTGGATGAAAATATTTATGTGTGAGTATTAAGTTCTGAAGGTATTGAAATCGCATATTTTTATGGATATCCCCTAATTAAGTGCTCACGCTATTTGCAACTCTGATAATCTAGATTGCCTCTACTATTCCTCTGCCATATCCTTTCACATCTTTTACCTTGCATTAAATCTCTCTATGATATTTAGGTGAAGTAATATCTTTAAGAACATCTTTAGCAAAGTGGATATTAATATCACTTTTTCATCAATTTTGAAAAAGCAACTAACCGGGTTAATGAACCTTCAAGTTTCTTACTATCGGATTTAACATTGGTTGCATACACTTCCTTTATGAGAATATTCATTTTTAACTTATAAATTATATTCCCTTTAAATATTCTTCATCAGTACCCCAACGCTTAGACGGATGGTTGTAATGCTTTATTTCGATAGACTTGTCCCATTTTTTTATTAATTCATCAAGTTTTCCTACATATCCCTGATCACCACAGCATATCGCAATTTTAGATGGATTTATTATTTTTATCTCTTCTAATATTAGTGATTGGTACTTTTCAAAATATCCATCAATAACATCTTCCTTAGCTTGGGACAATCCGCCTCTCTTGTTTATATTCATATATGCAACGGATTCTAAACTAAAATCTTTATTGCCGGTCCAAGATTCACCAATCTTACGCAATCTTCTGAAAATCTTCTTTTTCCAATCATAATTATTCGACTTAATTGTTTCCTGGAACCAAAATTTACCATTATCTGCAATTACATTGCCCTCAGATGCATCTTTAAGCTGTTCTGATATATTAGCTTCCTTCAATATGAATAGTATTTTTTCTCCTTTAATCCATGCTTCTTCATTCACAATACCGTCTCGAGTAAAAGAATTTCTAAGATCTAAATTTCTAAGATTACCCCCTTTATATCTTTCCAGATAATTATTTCCCTCATGATTTTCATTCTTGTTATTAACTTCTTCATTCTGGTTCTCTATCCATTTTTTAAAAAGTTTTTCCAACTGTTCTGTTATACTTTTTTCCATAGTAATGCATTTCCTTTCTATACAATCACTTAATTCTTTCAGGTACTAAAATACTGCTGTTGTTTACCTATCTTCCGTTATGTTTTACAATCACTTAATTCTTTCAGGTACTAAAATGTGCATATAAGGAACAGGATGCTGGAGCATGTTTTACAATCACTTAATTCTTTCAGGTACTAAAATCTCTACAGGTATTACATGTATCTTATCAAGTTTTACAATCACTTAATTCTTTCAGGTACTAAAATCTTCATTCAAAATACCTTTACAAGAATCTGTTTTACAATCACTTAATTCTTTCAGGTACTAAAATTGAGCATCCTTTGCATCAATCTCAGCTATGTTTTACAATCACTTAATTCTTTCAGGTACTAAAATAAATCATCATCTATTTTATTTGCCAATTTGTTTTACAATCACTTAATTCTTTCAGGTACTAAAATAACTTGTAGGAAGAAGTAAAGCAACCTTAAGTTTTACAATCACTTAATTCTTTCAGGTACTAAAATTAAGAAAATGGATATATACCAGTCGCAAAGGTTTTACAATCACTTAATTCTTTCAGGTACTAAAATTGGTGATGATTATTGGGCAACTGATGGAAGTTTTACAATCACTTAATTCTTTCAGGTACTAAAATGTCAAATCCGTATTTCCAAGCAATCGTCATTACTTCAGAATTCAACATCCCAGTCACCTCTTTTCAAGCAATTTTGTTTTATAATCACATAATTATTGTAACATATTTTATGTCAATAAGAAAGAAATTTCTTGCTCAACAGGAGATTTTGTTATACATTCATTTATTGCCAAGCTCTCATTTATTAACTTCAAAATAACCAAATCTGATATACTAACGAGTTCCCCTTTACCACCAATTTTATGAATTACATTTTGCAGCATTTCTATTAATTCATCATATTCTAGCTCTCTATTATAAGGATAGTTATTTTCGATAAACTCTTTAATATGGTACATATCAGGGATTCCATATATAACGTCATTGAAAACAGTTACACCTGTCTCCAATCCATTTTTTAACCAACAATAGCCATCAATACTTGATGAGATAATAAAGTGCACATCATAATTATCACTTATATTTTTCATACGATAAACCAAGTCGCAATACTCACTCTTTTTAACAAGATGATCTAAATCCCTAAAAATAACAAGAGTTCTTTCAGGAAATATTTCCTGGCTTTTTTCTAAAGAGTTTAGATATATATTAACAAGCTCATTTCCTGATTTATTTTCAAGATATTCATTATCATTGTAAGGAACAATAGAAGATTTTTGCACCATATCCCAAAGTTCAGACATCTCATACCTAAGTTGAATATCTCCTAATTGTGATATCTCATTATTAATGAGATTGCATATCTGCATAAGTTCATCATCAATTTTTTGCATAAATTCCTGACATTCAAATTCAGCAATATAATTTTTAACTAACTTGGCTACCATGCTTGTCTTATTTAGTTTTATACTGTTTATTAAGTCTTCAGCTTCTGCTACATAATATAATTCAAAAGTTTTTCTGCCTATTTCATCATTATCCAGACTTATCTTGCATTCAAGTATACCCTCATATTCCATATATTTAGAACATGAAAAATATTTTCTGATTATTTCAATTATTCGATTTTTTTCAATTATATTACTTCCACAAAACTGCATAACAGGACAGTATTCAATTTCTATATGCTTTATATCATTATCAATTTTCAGCTTCATATTATTATCATTCTCTCCACTCCGAGTATTTCTTCAGTCTTTGTTTTATTTCCAACCAGTATCTTCATATCGTCATATTGCTTTTCCGTTACAGAAAGTAATCTGACATTTCCTTTATCCGGTATAAACTTTTTTATTCGGTTCTCCAACCTATCCGCATATTCTCTCGAAGGACATGTTCTGACATAAATGGAATATTGCATCATAGCAAATCCTTCTATCAACAAATTTTTTCTGAAATTCCTATAGGCTTTTCTCTCTTTTTCCGTATCTACCGGAAGATCAAACATACACAACACTTTCATTATATTATACTTCATAGCCACCTTCTATTTCGTAATTTTCCACATTCGGAAATTCTATCTCAATATTTTTGCCGCTAATGTACGCTGCCGCCTGCTCTACATATCTTTCTAGCATATTACCTACATACATATTTTTATTGTTATATAAGACCTTGTTATTTACAATATTAACAAGTTTTCTCCTATGCTCCTGTTTGAAATACTTTTCTCCGTCCAAAAGTCTGTATGACAACAAATCCACAAATGGCCTTATAGGTTCCATTAAATCATCAACTAAATTAAACCTGTTATATTCATTTTTGTGATGTATACCTATTTGTGTATTCAATCCATATCCAACACAAAGTCTTGAAATATACGAACGTATTATAGAATATCCATAATCAAGACCTGAATTTAACAAAATATTATCATTTCCTCTTGAAAAAGTAGAATTCATCATGGTATTAAAATATATTTTGGCAGCATGTGCTTCCCTATTGGTAGGATCTCCGCTCAGAACATCGTTTTTTAATTGTTCCAGCTTACATATTATTTCAGCTTCCTTTTGAATAATCTTTAAAACATTTTTCTGATTATTAATTTTGGCTTTTACAATCTGCACCCATAAATCATCATAAAATTTTTGTTCATTATTGATTTGGAACCCCAAGATTTTAGATGCTCGGCTATGATTATCATACGCTCCAAAACTACCAATCGGTAAATGTTCCATATTGCATACAATTAATTCTATCCCCTTATCGGCCAATACACTCATCATCCTTGCGGTAATATTTACGGATAAATTGTCCAATACAATAACCGATATATCGTCTAAAGGTATCCAAATATCATTTCCTTCTTTTTCAATAACCAAATTATTCAATTTTAAATGAACATACACTTCACTTTCTATTAACAAAACTCTAAAAGCCATTCTTCCTCCACGTAAAAAAAGGAGTGCCCGTCGGCACTCCTTGATTTCGGCATAAAGCCTTATTTTAGTAGATCTGAAAAAATTAAGTGATTGTAAAATTTCTAAATCTACTGTAAGTATATACCAGACGCATTATTAAGTCAATAATTATTTGCAAATAAACGAAAATTCTTCTTTTTCACACTCGTAACAGTTACCAAGAATATCAGTTCTGATTTTCTTAACCATTTTTGTTTTTGACAAGCCTATAAGGTGCTGTTTTTCAAATTTAGGTGCATCTACAGGTTTAGTTTCAATATAATTTCTTACAGCCGGCATAGTCCTTGATAAAAATCTCTCAGTAAATAATTCCCCATTTTTTTCATATTTGATGATATCATTTTTATAAAATGACAGTCTGAATTCATATCCTAATTTTTCAAGGTCATCAATTGTCTGTTCAGGCAAAATCATTTTTTCACTTACAAGAGCTTTTCTATAAGCTTCCATATTTACTATCTCTTCATCGCCCTTGCACTTAATGTCTGATTGTTTAATACCCACAAAATAATATAATTTATCTGTTATGTTGTAGTATACATCCATTCTGTATGGTACAAGAGATTCCAAAATTACCTTTTTACTATCCTTTGCATATCCATATTTATGAGAAATATCGATACAAGAGCCCACTTCTCCATCCATATAACTTATCTTGGTTACTTTAGGTCCATTATGTTTTTTTGAATATTTTCTTATAACATCACCGGTCTCTTCTTCATATTTGACAAAAGGGTTTGTTGCGTCTGCATATTGTTTCATAATATCCATCAGAATCTGAAACGTCTTAGGGTCATTTCTGTACATCAATATGTCACTCTTCTTACTTTTTCCATTTGACTCTGCCAGAAGTTTTTTCAGACTCTCAAATCCGCTTTTTGTTCTGATATCTGCTGTTCTTGAAATTTTATATATTTTATCATCTATTTCTCTTGTTCCATATATTGTCTGATTGCATAAACCTCTATTACATTTTGAATCAACTGCATGCCAGTATTTAACCTTTTTCTCAGCATCCTCAATATGACGTTTAATCTGGCTCCATTTATTTCCGTAAAGATAATCTTTATAAACATCTTCCTGCATATTTTCATTCCACATACGTTTATCAAGAATTTCTCCGGTTTCAAAATCAATAAACGAACCCTGTAATTTATGAAAAGCATCGTATCCAAGCTGTGAATAACATAATAACATAGCATCTACTGCGTGATGGCTGTATGACTCATCTCTGTCTTTTTCAATATGTAAATTTACTCTCATCTGATGAGTAAAACTTCCTCTGATAACTTTCACAATCGTTCCGGTCTGTTTTGTGCTAAAGAAATCCTGCAATGTATTCAATATTACTCTTGAAGCATATCTTGTATCATTGAGATTTCTATTTATAAATTTCTTCAAAACATCATACTTCGTTATATCTTCCATAAAAAGATAATTAGCTTTTTTTGCCTTTTCTATTTTAAGTCCAAGAATATAATTTTTGTATTCTTCCCATCCCCAATCTCTTGTAATTTTAGAAAGATACATATATGGGGTATTAACTCCTTTTTCCTGATTTTCCACCTTATAAACTAATGTTTTATTAATTCTACTGTCTACAAGTGAAACGGATAAAGGTATGATATGGTCAACTTCAAACATATCCGGATGATTAACCAAGTCAAATATATCTATTTTTCTTCCTGAATAAGGGCACACGCCTCCCTGTTCATTCCATAATTTTAATTTAAGAGCCAGTCCTTTGTGATTTCTAAAATCTTTATCTTCAATCCTAAGCTCATACTCTGCATATATCTTTTTAGTAATCTCTTCAAGTTCTTTCTCGTTCTTCCTCTGGGTATCTTTGATTCTCTTTTTCTGTTCCTCTGTATTACGCTCCCTTGGCATCTCAACTACTACTTTTTCAGGCATACCATATTTCTTGATTATTGCATTTACTATTCTTATGGCAATATGAATTGATTTAACAACAACCGGATTGTATATATCATCTTTTGCAATATCTACCGGTATATATTGACAATCCTTAAATAAATCACCTTTTTTCTTAAAAACACCCATTTCAGTTAATAATTGCATCTGTTCCTTAGGCTGTTCATACATAGCCGGAATCAATTCTTGCATAATTTTAAGCGAAAAAGAATGCCACTTAGAAAATAATTTACCATTTTTCTTCCTAACATCTGCAAGACAATTCACAACATCATTGTCCAACCCCAACTCTGATAATGAGTTTACAATCATATCTCTTTCTGTATTAATAGTAAGTATCCGTCCTATATCATCAAGAGTGTCTCTGGATAATAAATTGATATCGTACTCTATCTTTTTAAGTTCTTTTCTAAGTTTATTGTATATTTCAAAGCAATGGAAAATTTCTTTTTCATCCTTATCAATTCTTGCACCCTCTAATGTCTCTATATCCTCACCAATTATTTTCTTAATGATTTTACGCATATTAATAGAATCGCTTGTTTTAAGAGTATCTACTATCTTACGTTTTTCATCTTCTTCAAGCTTTCTTCCATTCACAATAAGATTATTAAGATCATTAAGCACATTAAATTCTTGTGCTGTATATGAAGCCGCCGCTGCTCGTAATTCTTCATTATACACAGAGCATTTTCCTATTAATTTCTCAAACAAATTTTTATCCGTTTTATATGTACCATCATCATTCAGCTTAGTCGTATATATACCATAGTCAGTTCTTGAATTATCATTACCGGGTCCAACATAATATTCACGTTTTCTATCAAAAATTTTCATATAATTTTCAATAAACTTATCAGTGATTTCAGAATGAAATTTTTTCTGAGTATCCAATATTGAAGTAATTTCTTTTCTATATGATGATGTTGTAAACACATTACATAATGTAACTTTTTCTCCATTAATATCTGCTACAAATTGTCCTCTATAGTTGCCATATTTACAATATCTTTCATACTGTATCTGACACGGAAATTTTTCTTCAAGCTCTTTTTGATTTATAGCTATACTTTTTGAGTAGTCTGTACCGTCATTTGCATTATCACCAAAATCTTCAAGATAAGATATTCCTCTATGTTTCAGTTCATTAAGTAATACTGTATATATCTCATCCATACTAAGTTCTTCACTGATACCCTTTACGCGAAGAAGCAATGGCATATTATCAATATCTCCAGGAATGCTAAATCCAAGTGACTTCCACATTTTAGCAAAGTCAGATATTCTGGTTCTCAGCCTTCTTTTGAGACGCCTCATCTGTCTAAATGACCGTCTATCCTTATTGTTTTCCGCCTCAGCTGCAGTGAATATATTGGAACATGACTCTATAACTTGAAGTGTTTCCAAATCAATTACTGCCCATCCTACTGATGCAATTCCAATATCCAATCCTAATACATAATTCATAACATTACCTCCATTTTTTTCACATCAAAAATGCCACCTGCACCTGAGTACATGTGGCATCTAGTTATCTTATCTTAATATGTCTCCCTAGATTATACTCCGGTGCTATATTCTGTATATCAGCTAAAATTCCTCATTAGTAAAAATTATAGGAATATTATACCAATAATTGTATTTTTTTACAAGCAATTTTTGTATGTATTCTGTATTCTATATCCAGCCAACCATTCTCTAACGTGCTCTAATCTCTCATCCCGTCCCGCAGCTTACAGGCCTACCGCGTCCACTCCGTGAACAGCTTCTTCATGGGTGAACTTTTCATATTCAAGCTGGCTTATAAGTTCATCTCTTGACATTGGCACCGATTCCATGTAGGATTGCGCTTTAATGACAGCCTGTGCCATCCAGTCGCCACCACAGTTATCTATAGCATACTGGACTTCATCAGATGTGAATTCTTCGTATTCAAGTTGTTCCGTAAGACCAAGTTTAGAAAATCCCATATTGCTTCCCAGGTAAGACTTGGCAGACATAAGTGCCTGTTTTTTCCAATCGGCACCGCAATTGTCAAGGGCGTACTGTATCTGATTTGCATCATATCCCTCATATTCAAGCTGACCTTTGAGACTTTCTTTTGAAAAACCGCCCATATCCAGATAACTTTTTGCACTCTTTAGTGCATTGGATTCGCCGGCCGATACATTAGAGGCAGGAGTTGTCGGCTGGGCAGCAGGTTTGGTAGCTGGAGGTGCAGGCTGTTCTGCAGGCTGTTCTGCAGGTTTCTCTACAGGCTGTTTCGCGGGTTGGTTTACGGGCTCATTGGGCGTAATCTGATTGCCATTGAGCAGATTAATCTTATCAACGTATACAGCCGGAATTGATATAGTCTGTCCGAGAACCGATTCATACTGGAAAATGCCTACTGACGTTCCATAAATTTCAATATTATCATCTTCAAGAATACGGCTTGTTGTTATTTCCGGATCATAGCCTATAAGAATCACCTTATCGTAGTCTCCGTCAACGGCAAGGCGGATCTGATTCTCATCATCTCCTTCCATAAGCTGGACAACCTCTCCTGTAAAATATACAAGTTTTCCCTCATAATCCTTTGGATTACGGGAAATGTTATCGAATGTAATTCCTGTCTTATAATCACTATCGCTGTATGTCTGTCTCTCAGAAGATTCGGTTATATCTTCTGCCGTTGTAGAATACTCAGTCTTATTCTTTTTGTGTGTTGTTGTCTCCTCTTCAGATTCATTAAAAGTTGCTGTTTTGCCACATGCCCATAACATGCAGCATGCAATAATCGTTAATAACGCTACTGACAATTTCTTCATAATAGTTACCTCCATAATAAAATTGATGTTGCTCCCACCGGCCCCTTGATTTATTCATATTTTATCATTTTTACCTGTCCCAAAAAAAGGACTGGCAAATCTAAGGTAATACGCAAAGTTACAGTATAGGAAAAAGTGTGAATACATGTTATAATACCGGTAGTTAGTCTTAAAAGGAGATGAAAACAATAAAAAAGAAATTCAGAATTACATTTAATGCACCGGTAGTATTAGGTTTAATTTTTATATGTTTTGCGGCAACACTACTGGGAGAAATTACAAATGGTAGAAGCACAGCATTATTTTTTATGACATATCACTCATCATTATTAAATCCTCTGACCTATATAAGGTTTATAACACATGTTTTCGGGCATGCAGGCTGGGAGCATTTTATCGGTAATGCGACATATCTTTTATTATTAGGACCGGTATTGGAGGAAAAATACAAATCCAGAACATTAATTGAAATAATAATCATTACGGCACTGGTTACCGGTATTATCAACTATATCTTTTTCCCTAATATTGCACTATGCGGAGCCAGCGGAATTGTCTTTGCCTTCATTATTCTGGCTTCATTTACCGGATTTAAAGATGGTGAAATTCCTCTGACATTTATTCTTGTTGCCACCATATATATAGGCCAGCAGATATATGACGGCATTACAGTTAATGATAATGTATCGCAAATGGCTCATATTACCGGCGGACTGGTAGGTTCAATAACAGGATATATTCTTAACAAAAAAACAGTAACCCAGTAATTTACTGTCCTCACCTGTGTGGCAATATGTTCCACACAAAGAAAACCGGGTCAGCTTTACGCCGACCCGGTCTTTATATTAAACGTTTCCTACACTTCATCCCTATAACTCTGCGGTTATGTACCTTAACCAAATATTGCCTCTGCAAGTTCCTGCATAGTCATTCCGATACTCTCTAAATCTGACTTATATAGAGTAACTGAAAGGAAGTATCCATTATCCTTTGTAATGACTGCACAATACTCTTCATTTTCGCTTGGTGACTTTACTCTCTTGAAAGTTCTTTTATAGAACTCGACTGTACCATTAGGTGTGTCAAGTGTATCTTTTAACTTTTCAATCTTGTCATATTCGTATTCGCTTTTATCGACTTTCCATTCATCACCTTCTATATAGTGTTTTACCCATCCTTCTGTATATGGGGTTACCCACACAGAAATATCATCTGTTTTCATGACAAAACAGTTCTCATCAGTATACTCGTCATATACTTCAAATCCATCAACAAGGTTAACTTTTCCGATTACATTTCCGTCGTAATCCTCAATTTCATATTTGCTCTTTTCGGATACATCTGAATCGTCTTTTTTGTCATCTTTCTTTGTATCTTCCTTTGAAGGTTTTTCATCATCTTTGTCAGGAGTTGACTCTTCTTCATCTTTCTTATCATCTGAATCGTCTGCGTCCTTAATTTCATCCGGAAGCTCAACCTTAGTCTTGCCGAAATCGGAGAATTCAAATGTAACGCTTGCTTCATTAATGCTTAATAAGTCTTTAACATTAACATCTTCTGTTGAAGATACTTCAAGAATCTTGCCGATGCAGCTCTTTAAATCAATTGAAATGGCTGTAATAGTGTCATTATCTCCGTCAATTGTTACTGTGATTGCCACATCTTCTAATAAATCAATAATTTTTGATATATCAAAATCTTCCTCTGAAACACTGCCTAAACCTGAAAGGCTGTTTTCGATAGCTGACTTAATATCATCTTCCTTATCGCCAAGAATTTTGTCAAAATCAAGCTTGGCTTCTACTGTGTAGATACCATTCTTTTCAGAAACTACATCTGCTGTTTTGATAAAATCTGTAATTGCTGTTACGCTACGTAAGCTTGCAATCACATCTGAAAGATTTGTATCTGACTCTTCCTTCATCCATTTTTCGTCATCAAAATCATATTCATAGACATACGCTGTATTGCCTTCTTTAACAAGATAAGTCTTGAGTTCCTGGCTGTCTTCAGCAACATCAGGAATTTTTGCGTATGATTTTCCCTCTGCATAACCTGCTTCATCACAGATTTTAAGAGTTCCGTTTATGCCTGCCTTAGCTGATGACTTAAGGTCTGATTCTTCAAGTTCGCCTTCTTTAATAGCTGACTCAATCATTTCTTCAGTCATTCCCTGCATAACAAGAGCCTGTTTTAAATCTAAATCAGCATCTAATTTTACATCGAATGATACTGTGAAGTTTTCTAAACCTTTTTTGTTAGCTGCTACTGCTTTGACAAGGTCATCAGCACTCTTGCTGCCTTTTACCGTGTCTTCTGAAGATTGGTTCTCACCTGTGCCAACCTTCACTTTCTTGCTGCCACATGCTGCCATACCGAGTGTAAGTGCAATACACATCATGGCTACAAGAATTTTTTTAAATAATCCTTTTTTCATTTTGTCTGCTCCTTTAAAAATTTTAACTTTTAAGGTATTAAAACCAAAGCACGTTCTGATTGTAGCACGGAAAAATTTTACTAATCAATATACGTTTTAGCGAAATAAAGCATCCTATTTCCGATAAAATAGCATTTATTCACAAAAAAAACTGCAGAAGAAGGGCATTTCCTCCTCTGCAGCCGATATCAGATTGTTATATAAGTATTATATTTTAATTTTCTTAATTTTCTTTCCATATTCACGGCATTATCAAGATTTTTGTATGCACCTACCTGCACTTTATAGAGGTCATCCTGATAAATAATAAATGCGGGATACCCCATATCTAACAACGGTTCCAAAAGTCTGTCCGCATTGTCGCGGTTTCTGAAAGCCCCTACCTGGACACGGTATAATTTGTCACAGGTGCATCTGCTGCTTTCCCTGTCTTTTTCATACAATCCCTCGTATGGGTCTTTTATATTACTTTCATCCGGCGCAGGCTGTACATTATTATCCCTTGACGCTGTGCCGGAACCTATGGTTTTTAATATTCCATCGGCTATCGCCGCCGCTATCTGTTCAAATTCATCATCAAACTTCTCATTATCACTATCGTTGTTGATAAAGCCTGTTTCAATAAGCACCGCCGGCATATTGGTACGTTTAAGCACCACAAGATTAGGTCTTTCTATAATGCCCAGGTCCTTAAAGCCCAGATCCGTAAGATTATCCAGTATGTTTTCGGCGAGTTGTTCTTTCTCTCCGCCTTCACTGTAAATCAGCACCTGCACTCCGCTTGCGGCGTTGGGATTCTCACCTGAATTTCTGTGAAATGATACAAAATAATCCGCTCCTGAATTATTGGCATCCGTTGCCTTTTTAAACGGTGTTTCATATATATCGTTATCTCTTGTATAAAAAACATCCATGCCTTCATTTTTAAGGATATCTCCAACCGCCATGGCAAGCTTTAAGTTGTCATCTTTTTCACGTCTTCCGTTATACACCGCTCCCGGGTCACTTCCGCCATGTCCTGCATCTAAAGCAATAAGCATAATATATACCTCTTTTTTTCATATGGTATATATTATGCCGGCAACGTCTTTATCTTTACATTTTTTTAATTAAAATAACTGTAATTACCACACTTGCTATCGCTATCAGTGACATTATGGTTATTGTTAATGCTACTTTCTTTTTATATTTTTTTGCAACTTTTTCGTCTATCATTAATTATTTTTCCTTTCATATTTTACAAATTCATATATAAGGTCAAAATATGTTCTTTCGTCGCTGGATTCTGTGATAACAAATCCTTCATCTTCCAGATTAGGGAAGTACGAATCTGCGTCATAAGCATAATCTATCTTAGTAATATGGGCTACGTTGCAAAGAGGGAGCATCTGCTTATATATGGAAGCACCGCCGATTACATATACGTCCTCATCGGCAAAATCTTTTGCCGCCTCAACGGCTTCTTCTATACTGTGAACCACAATAGCTCCGTCAACCTTGTAATTCATATCTTTTGTTATTACAATATTGGTTCTGTTCTTTAAAGGGCGTTTATTAGGAAAACTTTCAAGGGTCTTGCGTCCCATAATTACGGCTTTGCCCGTTGTGGTCTCCCTGAACCATTTCTGATCCTCAGGAATTCTTACAAGAAGTTCGTTTTTGTATCCTATTGCCCAGTTTTTGTCTACTGCTGCGATTAAATTCATAATATGTCCTTTCCTATATAGCTACAGGTATATTGGTGACCTGTGGTCCGGTTATATAATTATCTACCGATACATCATCCCTTGTAAACTTGTAAAAATCTTTTACCTCGGGATTAAGATGGAACGTCGGTGCATCATAACATTCTCTTGATATAAGTTCCTCCACAATAGGAATATGTCTGTCATATATATGTGCATCTGCGATTACATGTACAAGTTCTCCCACCTGCATATCACATACCTGTGCCAGCATGTGCACAAGCACCGCATACTGTGCAACATTCCAGTTATTGGCTGTGAGAATGTCCTGTGACCTCTGGTTAAGAATTGCGTTAAGCGTAAGCTTGTCTTCACCTTTTTTCTGGGTAACGTTAAAAGTCATGCTGTAGGCACATGGATATAAATTCATCTCATGTAAATCCTGGTGTACATATATATTAGTCATTATCCTTCTGCTGAAAGGATTGTTCTTTAAATCATATATAACACGGTCTACCTGATCCATCATGCCTTCTTTATACCGGTGCTTTACACCAAGCTGATAACCGTATGCTTTGCCGATTGAGCCGTTCTCGTCCGCCCATGCATCCCATATATGGCTGTGAAGGTCATGGATATTGTTGGATTTTTTCTGCCATATCCATAACAATTCGTCTGTTGCACTCTTAAGCGCTGTTTTTCTTAATGTAACAAGCGGAAATTCCTTGCTGAGATCATATCTGTTTACAACACCGAATTTTTTGATTGTATAAGCAGGAGTTCCGTCCTCCCAGTGTGGTCTTACTTTTTCACCCTCCGTACTTACACCGTTTTCAAGGATATCCTTACACATGTCTATAAAAACTTTATCTGCGTAGCTCATTATGGCCTCCTGTTACTGCACTATTTTACTTTATCATATATCTCCGTAGGAACATAAGCCTTGACTTCTATTCCCTCCGCAACATATTCCTCACTTATAAGCTGTCCGTATTTTCTTATAAGGGATATCTTGGAAGCCTCCGTATAAGAATATGTCTTTTCTATATATATTTTGCTTTCTCTTAAAACTTCTTCAATGGTATCTTTAAGTTCTGTCAGTCCGTCACCGTGAAGAGCCGATATATTAACGGTCTTGTCGGCCTTAAAATCTTTAAGAACTTTATTGCCTGCAATTTCTATTTTGTTAAAAGCCGTTATTATAGGCTTATCGCCCGCTCCCAGTTTCTCAAGGGTATCATATACAACATACATCTGGGAATCCATTGCAGGATTGGAAGCATCCACGACATGAAGAATTATATCTGCATATACAGCTTCTTCAAGTGTGCTTTTAAAAGCTTCCACAAGGTGATGAGGAAGTTTGCTTATAAATCCGACTGTATCCGTGAGAAGAATCTGCTGCCCGCTTTCAAGCTCCAGCCCTCTCGTTGTAGGGTCAAGTGTGGCAAAAAGCTTATTTTCCGCAAGTATTCCCGCACCCGTTAATGTATTAAGAAGTGTCGACTTACCTGCGTTAGTATATCCTACTATAGCGACCACCGGAATATTGGAACGGCTTCTCTGGCTTCTTGTAAGCTCACGGTGCGTTACAACTGCTTCAAGCTCATGCTTAAGCTGTCCTATTCTCTCATGGATAATTCGCCTGTCCATCTCAAGCTTTGTCTCTCCGGGACCTCTTGTACCAATACCTCCGCCGAGTCTTGAAAGTGCGTTTCCAAGTCCCGAAAGTCTTGAGGAACGATATCTCAACTGGGCAAGCTCAACCTGAATCTTACCCTCGTTGGTATTAGCCCTTGCTGCAAAAATATCGAGAATAAGAAGCGTTCTGTCCATAACTTTAATTTCAAGGGCATCGCTGAGATTGTTCATCTGTGCCGGAGAAAGTTCGTCATCACATATTATGCCTGTTGCATCATATTCTATTATCAGTTCTTTAATCTCATCTATCTTACCCTTGCCGATATAAGTGGCCGGATTGAAATTATCAAGATTCTGTATTACCCTTGCCACCGTTACAGCACCTGCAGTTGACGCAAGCTCGCAAAGCTCGTCAAGGGACTGTTCGGTATTTTCTCTGTCTGATTTTCTTACAGCTACAAGAATAACTCTTTCTTCCGCTTCTCTGTTATCAATCATATAAATCTCCTGTTAAGATACCCTGGACTTCAAAAACGTATATTCTCTCAAAGCCTTTGTATCATCACTGTAATCCTTTACATAGCTTTCAAACAAATCCAGTGCCTTGCTGAAATCTCCGAGATATTCGTAGCATATTGCCTGATTGTAAAGCAGTGCTTTCTTAGTTTCTCCTTTAGCTGACTCAAGACCTTTACTTATATATTCCAGAGCCTCGGTATACTTAAATCTCTTGATAAGATATGCCCCGTACTGGTTATATACTTCGCTGTTAGACGTATCTTTATTGATATAATCCATATAAAGGTCTTCCGCTTCCGAATATCTTTCCTGTGCTTCATAAGTAAGTGCAAGGTAAAAAGCTGCATCCTTCTCACCTGCGTCTATGGCCTTCTTAAGGAACTGTTCTGCCTGTGTATAGTCCCCGAAAAGATAATATGTCTTGCCTATAAGAAAATCATCCGCATCTTTACTTGAAATGAGTCTTCTGAGATAAGATTCAGCCCTGTCTGTATAACCTGATGCCATAAATTCGTTATACATATTACAATATAAGGAATAACTGTTGTCACTGAGGGAAATAGCCTCTTCAAAATCAAGTGCCGCATTATTCTCATTGCCCGTATGGACATATGCACAACCTCTTAAATAATATAAATCTGCCTTATCAGCCTTGCCGCATTCATCAATAAGTGTTGTATAATACTCTATTGCTTTATTGTATTCGCCGCTTTTTGTGAGACATTCCGCATAATATTTCATTGCATCAAGGCAAATACTGTCATATCTGCTGCCTGATTTGGTAATCACGGTATCAAACTGCTCCTCGGCCGTTTTAATGTCCCCAAGCTTATAATAAGCAATTCCAAGTCCCCTGTAAGCGTCCCTGTTACTGCTGTCCTTACTTATAATCTCATTAAATGATTCTATGGCCCCCTGATAATCGCAGGTCTCAATTTTGCTCATTCCTGCCTGACATGACAATGAATTGCTCTTGCCACATCCTGTTAAAACTGCTGCGGCAACTGTGCCTGCACATATAATATCTATAAATAAATGTTTTTTCATTACAATAAACTCCTAAAATTATAACAAATCAGATATCCCAAACACCCGATTAAGCTAAATTGTACCATAGTAAGGGTTTTGTAACAAGTGGTATTAAAAGATTTTCACTCTCTTTTTTGATAAGCATGCTCTATTTTCTTCCCAAGAGGAACTGCAAGTGCCAGTAAAAATATTACGTTGGAAACCGCATAAATTATCGTAAATGTCAGTGACGTACTTATCGTAATCAGATAATAACTCCATCTAAACGTCCCAAAGGTCCATATAACCGTATAAATGTCCATTAAAAGTGAAAAAATCACGCCGGCAAACACACCGTAAATCATGAGAACGGCTTTGTTTTTTCTTAATAGTCCCCCAATAAGGGCGGATATAATCCCGATTAAACCCCATGTCAACATCTGGAAAGGAGTATACATTCCCTGTCCGAAGTAAAAATTAGTAACAAGTGCGGTAAGCGCCCCACAGTAAAAACCTGCCTCTATTCCAAGATACATTCCGGCGATTATCACAACCGCTGTTACCGGCTTAAATCCGGGAAAAGGTGCGAATATGAAACGTCCTGCAATCGACATGGTTGTAAGCACCGTTATAAGCATGATTTTTCTCACTGAAGTATTCTTTTTTTCGAGAATATAGAAAAATACAAAGCAGAAAATAACAACTGCTGTTGCAAAAATAAAAGCACCTGTCTTTACCTGTTCCATTCTTCCGCCTCTTTCTCCGTAACCACATCCTCTGAAATTCCTTTCCACATCCTGCATACAGGAGTTGTATAAAATACATTTTCAAGACAGAACTCCCTTACATTGCCTGAATACACCGGCTGCCTGTCTGAAATCATACACACATAATCTGCCGCATCTGCCATAAAAGAAATGTCATGGGAAATTACAAGAATGGTTTTTTGTTGTTTTTTTAATTCATTAATAGTATTAATCAAATTAGCTTTTTCTCTGTTATCTACGCCTTTAGTCGGCTCATCAAGAATTATTATGTCAGGATTATTTTTTAACACAAGCGACAGGGCAAGAAGTTGTTTTTCACCTCCGCTTAAATCGTAAGGGTTTCTGCCGTCATATTCATCATTTGTAAAATGGTCTGTAACATCCTGTGAAAGAATACCGATACTGTTGCCGTAGGTCTTTATTTTTCCCGAATAAGGCTTAATATAGCCTGAAAGCAGCTTTGCAACCGTTGTTTTGCCGCTGCCGTTTTCACCTACGATAAAATGACATTTTCCTTTGTACAGTTTCATGGAAAAATCTTCGATTACAAAACCGTTCTCTTTTGTATATCCGAATGACACATTTTTAAGTTCTGCCGCAATTTCGTTTTTATTATTAACGGAATCCTGTTCTTTGTGGATAGTATTTCTCTGTTTTATATATTTATGCCCCTCTGCCAGACTAAGCGGTACAGGTCTTTTATCCGCAAATATCCTTGCAACCGTGGGAAGCAGGTAACCATAACCGTTTTCCGCCATATATACTGCTGTTTCATCAGGTTTTCCGGCATAGACAATCTCACACTTATCAAGGAGAATTATTTTATCCGCATAATAAAAGAGTTCGTCCGTCCTGTGCTCTGTGATAATCACTGTTTTAAATAATTCCTTATTAATCTTCTTAACCCTGTCAAGAAGCCTTCCGGCCATCACCGGATCAAGCATGGAAGCAGGCTCGTCAAGCAAAAGTACATCTTTATCGCAGGCAATTACGGAAGCAAGATTCAAAATCTGTTTTTCCCCACCTGAGAGTGAATCGGTTCTTTTGTCAAACATGTGGCTGAGTGAAAAAAATGAAGCTGTTTCCGCAATTCTTCTTTTAATAAAATCATCTTTAAGCCCTTTTCCCGATAAATTTACGGCAAGTTCCCCATACACGCTGTCCATAATTATCTGGTTATCGGGATTTTGCATTACCATCATGGCATTATCTTTAAAATATTCTTTTAACTTCTTCAAAAGCGTGGTTTTGCCGCTGCCGGTCATACCACATACTAATATAAAATTACCCTTTTCGACTATCTTTTCATATTGTATATCCATAATTTAACATTCTCCTTTCCCCTGTAAAAAATCGGAATAAAAGACATAAATGCCATAAAAACAAGCCGTGCCCCAGGCAGCAATAATCCACCCGCAGCCATAAGAATGGTTATTATAAGCAGAATACAGTCCCTGAGCCTGAACCTGTAGCTGCCGCAGAATATCTGTGACGATTGTGTAAAACCATTGCTTTCCATTATATCGGCTGTCTCCATACTGCTTTCCATCGCATAACTTGTCACTCCCGAAAAAACAAAAACTGCATTATCTTTACTGTTTCTGCTGCTTTTGTTATTAATGTCGTTGATCATTTTCATTCTTTCGTATTTTCGCATATACATGGGAAGAAATCTCAGAATCATTGAAAAAATAATGCCTGCTTTCGGCATTTTTCTAAAGATATATTGTATTTTTTCCCCTGTAATAACAATATCCATACAGCTAAACCACACAAAGGCACCGGAAAGCATAAGTCCCGTTGTCATTCCGTAGCGCATGGATTCATAAGTAACTGCCATGTTATTAATATAAAAAAACACATGGCTGCCGTTATGTGACACAAGCATATTTACAAAAGTAATAAGAATCGTTATGACAAAAGAATTTCTGAGTATTTTAAAGTCTGCCTTGCCTTTTAAAACCCATATATAAATTATCCCGGATATAAGAAGCAGAAGATTAAGTTTGATTTCCATTAAAAACATTGCAGGTAATAGATTGCACATAAAAAATACCAGCAGAACGTATGGGTTGAAATTTTCAAATTTTCTCATTGCCCCACCTTTCCGTCATCCGTGTAAATCCATCTGACATAATCTCCCTCCGACAGTTTGTAAGCCGAGCAGGACACATTGGGAAATTCACCGTTTACCGAATAAGTCCAGCCCGACATATTTCCGTAATCAAACTCTGCCATTCCTGCGATTGCTTTTACATAAATTGAAGAAAACACTTTGCTTCCGTTGTAGTCAACCGGAATCTCATATATCATTGAAGCCGTTAAAAGCTGGTCAAAAGTGCTGTCTCCCTCTTTGATATCTATTTCTTTTTCACTTAAAATAACTTCTTTGCCATGGCCTGTTATCTCAAGGTATGTCACGACTTCTCCCGATGTTTTAACATCGTAGTACTCGTCCTTTGTCTTAAAATCGGACAGGGAAAAATATACCGCAAGTCCCACAAACACAATGGTAAAAGTCATGAATACTGACTTTTTCTTTTTCTTTCTTATGAAAAAAACAACAAGAAATACCGCATATCCAATGCCAAGTGCCGAAAGCACAATGTATTTAATGTATTTTCCCTGCCATTTTATGGTATTTACCGTAGTATCGTCTTTCCCGGTTTCTGTCAGGTTGGTTTTATCATATACAAATCCGTTTTTGTAGGAAATTAGTGCAGACATACACTGGTATGTGGCTATGCTGTTGCTTTTTCCGCCTTTTATATGGCAGAATCCTCCGTCCTCGTTTTGGTAAGTAATAAGCTCGTTGATAAGAATATCCATATTCTCTGTATCTTTTAATGCTGTTTTTGCCATAATTACCTGGGCGAGGCTTTCGGAATTTTCTGTCCCCATGGACTTGTAACCGCCGTTTCCGGTCATATTATTGTTAAGATATTCCAGTGCCTTATTAATTTTCTCCTCATACTTTTCCCTCAAAGGTGCCATTGCCTGCAAAGCCATCGCCGTCACATCAACGTCACCTGCTTTTTGATTTACGGAAAAACTTCCGTCTGGAAGCTGAAATTCCAAAAGACTGTCGGCGATATAATCCGCATCATATCCGCCGTAAGCTGCCGGCATAAGTCCGTAAATTACACTCATAATGCCCATTTTGCCCGTCTGTTCTTTAATTACCTCTCTTATAAAATCATCTTTTTCTCCCAATATATAAAATGCAAGTGCAATTCTTTCATAGTCTGTAGGCTTGATATCCTCCGCCTCGTCAAGGTATTTTTCTACTGCCTTAACGTACTCCGAAAAATCTGTTTCCGGATATAATGCTTTAATATTAATAACCCACCATTCGCAGGGACTTATCCCCGCAACAGCCATAAGGCCGTCATTTACAAATGACTGTGCATCTGTAACGGCGGCCTCTTTGTATTCATATTCAAGTGTTTTATTAATGCAGTCGTCTATATCGGGAGTATCTGCTTTAACGCCTGTGGCTCCCGTAAATATAAGTACGATTACTGTTAAAAATACAATGACTTTATTTTTCATATGCTCTTTTCTTACTTACTGCTGCGATTCCTGCTGCTGCGATAATTGCAACAACCACAAAATAAACATACCCTGTATCTCCTGATGGAACATCCTCTGCCGGCTTTGCCGGTTTTGTCTCAGGTTCTGTTACTGCCGGTGCTTCTGCTTTAACCATATCGGCTGTAACTGTTATTTTGTAATCTGATGCAAATCTTAATACAAGTGGTACTCCGTCTTCAGCAACTTTTGAAATTCCTACAGAATGATCACCTACTGTAAAATCAGCTTTGTCAATAACGATTTTGCCATCAGCATCTGTTACATATTCCTTACCGTCCCATGTTACTTTGGCACCTTCAACAGGTACAGTTATAGGACTGAAATCTTCAGCGTATGCATCTGATGTAAAAGTTATTTCTCTGTCGCCAAGCTTTGAAAGGTCTGCTACAGGCCTTGCAAATCCATGAGAACCAAATTCATCTGCATAATAAAATACAATTACATCGCCATCTTTTATCTGCTGTTCTCCAATACCCACGCTTGGTGCAACGCCGTTAATTATATCACTCCATCCATCATATTTGAGAGGCTCAATACTTCCTGCTTTGTCACCATTTATGGCTGTAATATAAGTTCCTGTTGGATTAGTTATTGTAAGATTATCATTAGCTGCGTCAACCTCATTCATAAGCTCTGCAACTGTAGATGCGTTTGTTGTTACATCACCGTAGAAATATGTTTCACTTTTTCCTTCAATTCTTAAAGATACTGTTTTTTCGTCTGCTGCAAATGGACTTACAACAAGACTGCTTAATACAACTGCAAATGCTGCAATTGCCGAAATTATTTTTTTCATGTCTTTCCTCCGTTCTTTAATAAAAAAATGCCTGCAGAAATCGCAGGCATAGTTAGAATACGGGCATAATCCCATTATAATGACTATAACTTTTCCCTGCCCAAAAGTCTGGTCTTTCTGATTTGTGGGACGAGCGATCTGGCTTAAGCAAAAATGCTCTTACAGTTATGGCTGTAGCTCCGGACTCACACCGGATTCTCTCCTGCTAATACTATGTATTTTCTTCCCAAAACCTTAAATTCAATTATGAAAGTACTCCGGACTGACCGATTACATCGGCAATTACTGCCAATTCTTCGGCACTTTTTGTCAGAGCAAATCTTATGTAGCCTTCTCCAAGCGGTCCAAATGCCGTTCCCGGTGTTCCTATTACTCCGGCCTTGTCCATAAGTGCCTCGGTAAATGAAGCCGATGTATAACCTTCCGGTACAGGAAGCCATACAAACATTGTTCCGTGTGAATCAGGTACGTTCCATCCGTATTTTCTAAGTCCGTTAAGAAGTGCATCCCTTCTTCTCTGATACTCTGCGCACTGTGCCTTGACGCTGTCTCTCGGTCCTCTTAAGGCCGCGATTGCCGCCTTCTGTGCCGGATATGACATACCAAAATCATACTGGCTTCTAAGCAGCTTAAACGCATCAATAATTGACTTATTACCAATACAGAATGAAATTCTTAAACCGGTTACGTTATAAGATTTTGAAAGTGAGAAAAACTCAACTCCCACATCTTTTGCTCCCGGCAATGATAAAAATGAAAAACCTTCCCTGCCGTCAAAAATAATATCCGAATACGCATTATCATTAATAATCGCAAAATTATATTTCTTTGCATATTCAATCATCCTGACATACATTTCTTTAGGTGCCGAAGCTCCCACAGGATTGGACGGATATGACAAAACAATGTATTTTGTCTTATTAAGAACGTCTTCCGGAATATCTTCTATCACAGGTAAAAAATTATTTTCCCTAAGGAGAGGATAATAATACACCTCTGCGCCTCCAAGATACGAACCTGCTTCAAATACAGGATAGCCAGGGTCAGGTAAAAGAACAACGTCTCCCGGATTAAGTATTGCCATTCCAAGATGTGCCATACCTTCCTGTGTTCCTCTTACTGCCGTAATCTCATCTGCCTTTATGACAGCGTTATATCTGTCCGCATAATAATCAACCACAGCGTTAAGCATTTCTTCCGAATCCACAAGGGAATACTTATAATCCTCAGCATTATTGACTGATTCAGCCACAGCCTTCATTACATGTTCAGGCGGCCTGAAATCCGGTGTACCCACTGAGAGGTTATAAACCTTTCTTCCTGCCTTGATTAATTCGCTTTTCTTCTCATCCAGGGCAGCAAATATTCCTGTCTGGAAATGATTTAATCTTTCTGCACGTTTGAATTCCATTTTAATCTTTCCTTCCTCTAACCCTTGTATTTTCACACTTTAATTTATTTCTGTCAATATTGATTTTGCTATTCTTTCGCTAATGTCCGTAAAATGTCCACCTCTGTTATATTCAAAAAACACTTCTTTGGTCTTGCCAAATACTTCTGCCAATTTCTCCGTGTTAAATCCGACTTTTTCCCGCTCCGCATTTTTAGTAAGGGATTCCTTATCTCCAAGGGACATATAAATTTTGCCGATTCTTTTGCCAATGGATTTTTCGTTAAAATATTCCAAAGCACCGGGATACCATAACGACCCCGAAACGCTCATAACCCCGTCAAACAATTCTTTTTCACATGCCGCAAAAAGCGCAAAAAGTCCTCCGAGGGAATAGCCTCCGATATACTGCCTCTGATATTTTTCATCATAAATCTCACTTATAAACCATGATAAAAATTCTTCTCCACCCCCTGTTTTTCCCATATTTTTATCGTGGTATTTCCACGGTGTCATACAGTAATTCCAGTCATACGGATATATCATGACGAGCCTCACTCCTTCAACAGGCTCTATATTAATTCTTTCCGCCATAAAAAAATAACAGACTGTCTGGCTGTCTTTATCACCGATTGTCTCATAGCTGCAATTTTTTAAATACATTAATTCGCTCATGCTTTCATTCTATCACATTTTATTTATTTGGGAATATATTTAGATTACAGATATTTTTAAGAGGTAAATTATGAAAAAAAGAATTTGTTGTTTTATTCTGGCTTTTATTTTGATTGCAATCTGTCAGGCCGGGTGTGGCAAAAAAGACAACGGCATGAAAAAGGTTGTTCTCAATGAGGTTGCCCACTCTATTTTTTATGCTCCTCAATACGTTGCAATAGAGATGGGATATTTCAAGGATGCAGGCATAGACCTCGTTCTTGAAACAGGTTTCGGTGCCGACAAAACAATGACCGCCCTTATATCCGGCAATGCCGATATTGGTTTTATGGGTTCAGAATCCACAATTTATGCTTATGCGGAGGGTTCTAAGGATTATGCCGTTAATTTCGCCGGACTTACCCAGCGTGCCGGTAACTTCCTCGTTGCCAGGGAAAAAATTGATAACTTCTCATGGGATATGGTTAAGGGCAAAAATGTCCTCGGCGGCAGAAAGGGCGGCATGCCTCAGATGGTGCTTGAATATATCCTGAAAGCCAATAATATTGACCCTGCCTCCGACCTCTCAATCGACCAGAGTGTTGACTTCGGTCTGACCGCAGGTGCTTTTTCCGGTAATACAGAGTATGACTTTACCGTTGAATTTGAACCAGGTGCCACTTCTCTTGAGAAAGAGGGCAAAGGTTATGTAGTTGCTTCCCTTGGTGTTGACAGCGGTTACGTTCCTTACACCGCCTACTCCGCTAAAAAGAGCTACATTGAGAAAAATCCTGAAATCATCAAGGATTTCACTTCTGCCATCCAGAAGGGTCTTGACTACGTCAATTCTCATTCTTCTGCTGAAATTGCCAAGGTCATAGCCCCTCAGTTTGAGGACACGGACATTGACACCATTACCACAATAATTGAAAGATACAAATCCCAGGACACTTGGAAAAAAGACACCGTCTTTACCAGGGAATCCTTTGAGCTTCTTGAAGATATCCTCATCGAAGCAGGTGAATTAAAAGAAAAAGTTCCTTACGAGGACCTTGTAAAGGTTGACTAAGGGGCTACTGGGTTTCTCTACCCTTTTCGGCTGGTTTCCCCGATTTGGGCAGAGATTTCCACAAAAAACAGGCAGGCTCATCATAAGACCGCCTGCCTGTTGTTCTTCTGTTACTGATTTCAATGTTATTTTACCAATCTGATGACGATAATTCTAAATCAATATTTTTACATCCATATCCAATAATTTTTATTTTATTAAGGCCTCGCTTCAAGGATACTGTTTTCATAACATACTCCTCTACACACTCATCCGGAGTACATTCGATTATTGTGGTAACATGCCCATCTCCATCTACGTGGACGATTTTAACAGTGCCTTCCGACAAACTTAGTTTTATTTTGATATTAATTTTTTCATCATCCTCAAGTGTTTTTGTCCATAAAGTTTGACGGCCATCAAACTTTTTCACTTCTAATAAATAACCATTATCTATCGGATTAAAAACAGAGTTTTCTTTTGAATATCTGTCTTCTGCCGCAGCAATCTTATTTGTGTCATAATACTCTTTTTTAGCAAATGCACTACTGCATCCTGTCAATATAACCATTATGATTCCCAATAACAAAAATGTTTTATACCTACCCATACTATGCTTAGCACCTCCGTAAACCACAATTTACCAGTTCAATACTGTTATTAATAGTACAATATGGTTTGTATAATAAATATAGCAAAGTTATTTTCATTGTGATGATAAAATAATTGCAATTTTCGACAGATTGTATTACAAAAGGATACGAAAGATTTGACATTGATATGATTAGGAAAAAATGATAAAACAAAATACGCACCTACCAAGTATATAAAAACGCTATATACATCAGATTTTAATTTTTCATATCTATAATGAACAACATCATAATAAATTTCTTGTTCGAGCCGTCCAAAGGAGTTTTCCTTTACAGAAATGTGAGTATGCTTTAATTTGTTAAGCTCAGCACCTGTTATGATGAAAAGTTTTCTATATGGAATATACGTTTACTCTGTTATTCCGCAAAATACTGTATTGGATTAGGGAAATGGCTAATATAACATAAATACCATCTTCCGTCTATTTTAATAACTTCAAAGATTTCTTCACCAAAATCATCGTGATATTTACATTCAACTAAAGCACACCGTTCTAATTTAATATTACAATTGTATTGTGAATTTATTTCATTCTCTATATCTTCAAATTCAATACTGCTTCGTCTTATAATATCAAAAGAAATATCTCCAACCTTGTTATGAAATTCTTCCATCGACTTATTAGACAAGGCAGGTAATTGTTTCTGCATAAACTCTGGGAAACATTTTATAATTGCTTGACTATCAGTATTATTAATTGCTCTCGTTAGTCTTTTGAATAAACCCTCTATAGTTTTGTTTTACTTCCATTATTTCCCTTAATAATAAATATGCAAATTATAACACACATACATATTACTACTATTCCAACAATTTTACTTTTTTTCATTGTTATACCTCACATTATTGTTAGCATCTACTATATTCAGCTCCCTATGAAAATTAATTAAACTTGATTCTTTGAATCTTGCAGTTCTGTCAACACGTCCTTTATTTGCTACTCGAATATAGGATTCTATATATTCTATTGCCTCTTTTTCAATAGTTTCATAATTGTTTTCTATTATTTTTATTTGGCTATTACTTATTTTGGGAATATCAAATCTGATATAATTTATATTATTTATTATCATTATGTAACGATAATCCAACCCTGCTTTTGGTTTACTCAGACTTGGAACAGAGAATCCTATTTTACCAAATTTTCTATTCGGTTCACCTAGGTTTTTTCTTAATGGGATAAGAACAGAATTATTATTAAATTGAATATTTAAGCATATATGAGTACGAATATTATATTTCGACGAATCAGCAATGTCTAAAATTTTTATCAACGTTGGATTATCAATATAATATTGTTCCGTTATATAACAGTATTGTATATCCGACATTTTATCTCCTAGCAAAATAGGAAGCATTACTGCTTCCTATTAGATACAAAACAATTTTTCGATTTTTTATTAGCCAGGTGACATCGAGAAACCCCTCGCAATATTGTCAGGTTATTTTTAGCCAGACGCTCCTGAACTACGTCTCAAAGATAGAGACTATTTTTAATCTCCTACCTATATTGTACACAATTATGGTAAAAACTCATAGTAGAAAATCTTATGAATTTTGCTATATGTTTTGTGCAATATTACCTATTACTGAATTTAATATATAAATGTGTAATGCGTTATTCTTCCCTCCAAGTCATATCCCTGCGTTTGAGGTAGACGTCGTCTTATCTTCCCGTAAATTACAGATTGCTGAGGTTATCAAAACGTGGAATCTTCTTGGCTGTTGTCATCTTCTTGATTTTGTCTTCTTTCTCTTTGTCAAGGTCACGTTCCTCGTCTTTGTAGCACTTGTTGTAAATTCTGATGCACACATAAGTGATTGCTGCAACAACAACTGCGGTTGCTATAAGCTGGACGATAACGTTAATAACTTTACGCTCTGCCATGTACTGGATTGCTTCAATGACTATATAGCTGCCAAGTACCATTCCATAATAACCCTTGTGGATTTTTTTCTGGTATGCAGCATACATAGGAATGGTTATTGCTAACTGGTATATGACAAAAAGAACTGCGACAATAGTGAGCATTACAATGGCGGATGTCTTATAGCCGATAAGTTCCATTGCACTGTCTAACATTTTGGTAGCTGCCTCCTGGTCTTTGGCACCACTGACAAGTGTCTCAAGTCCGCTTCTGTTAATAATTATCATAGGTGACACAAGCTGGAAAAGTGAGGACATTGTGAATGCTGCCTGTGTGTAGGCTATACCCTGTCCGAAAGAGAAGCCCTCTCCGAAGCTTTTTAGCCTGTAGGCGAAAACCTTGTTAGCAAGCATCCTGCCCAGAACCGCAAGAAAAGCCGTTGACAATGTATATACAATAATAAAAGCCGCCGTGGACACAATTACTTTATTAACAGAATCCGCATACTTCTTAAATGGTGAATATACAAAGATAAGATTAATGAGCAAAGATGGAGCAAAATAATTAAATGAAATGTAAGTGATCACGCCTCCGAGTATGCCAAAACCGTTACCCTTCTGTTTTTTCCTAATAAAAATAATAGTTGCTACAACGAAAGCAAGAATCACGACAATTCCTATGATACCTGCTGCAATTTTACCATTTGAAACCTTGGCAGTCATATCGTATCCTTCGTATGAAATTGCCTGGGTTACTGATTCTAATGTCTCATTCTGCATAAAAAAATATCTCCTTAACAATGTAAAAGCCCTGTCAATCTGACAGGGCTAATCATAATCCTACTTGAATGACAATATACTTTTTGACAAAATATAAATATATATAATTGAAAAAGGCACACTGTAAACTTGTTGATTATCTTATGTGCTGCAGTTAATTAAATAACTTTAACATTAACTGCCTGTGGTCCCTTAGCTCCATCGGCTACTTCAAATTCAACCTTCTGGCCTTCTTCGAGCTTCTTATGACCATCCATAACGATTCCTGAGAAATGAACGAAAATATCCTTGCCATTCTCATCAGAAATAAATCCAAACCCTTTCTGGTCATTGAACCACTTTACTGTACCCTTGTTCATCGTGATACCTCCAAAAATTATAAAAGTTGTCTTACAAAACGACACTATAAATCTAACACACAAGGAACTATAAGTCAAACTAATTTCTTTAACTCATCCACTGTAAAATTATATGCCTTGTTGCAGAAATGGCATTTAACCTCTATAGGCTCATTTTCTTCAATAATATTGTCAAGCTCTTTTCTGCCGATTGCGATGAGTGCTTTTGATACACGCTCCTTAGAACAGTTGCAATAGAATCTGACAGGCATTTTATCAAGAATCTCCGGGTCAAGTCCGCCGAGAATAAGATTAATTATGCCCTCTGGGTCAAGTCCGTTTTCTAGCATTGAAGTGACGGATTTTATTGTGGAAATTTTCTCTTCAACAATTGATATTGTCTCCTCCGTTGCGTCAGGCATAAGCTGGATAATAAAACCACCCGCGACATTGACGGTATTGTCTTTTGTCATAAGGACACCAAGTCCCACGGAGGACGGTGTCTGCTCACTTGAGGCAAAATAATAAGTTAAATCCTCTGCAATTTCCCCACTGACAAGCTCGCAGGTGCCGGTATATGGCTCTTTAAGTCCCAGGTCTTTGATGACCGTAAGAAGTCCCACTCCGAGGGAACCGCCAACGTCAAGTTTGCCTGCGGCATTGGCAGGCAGTATTACATTAGGGTTGGCTGCGTATCCCTTGACATTGCCTTTTGAATCGGCAGTAACAAGATAATGTCCCACAGGGCCGCTGCCCTCTGCTTTAATTGTAAGGACATCCCTGTCGCCCTTCATCATGCTTCCCATCATTGCTCCCGCTGTGAGAAGTCTGCCAAGTCCCGCCGTTACGACAGGACTTGTGTTATGTGCCTGTCTTGCGGCCTCAACTGTATTTTTTGTATATGCGGCAAACGCCCTGACCTGCCCGTTAGCTGCGATTGCTCTTACTAAATAATCTTCCATATTTCATACCATCCTTAATTGTACTGTAAAACATAGTAAACCCTGTCCCTTGAAAAATCAATGGGCGAGTTAATGTCCTCCGATAAAGCGTCCTTTACCGTAAATCCTGCCTTTGCCGCGCACTCCCTTATATCGGTGCCGGTAAAAACATGCTGTGTGTGTTCTTCCTCGTAGAGCTTATATTTTCCCATGCTTTTAATAAAAAAACTAAGGTAATAAAAGTTATCTCCCGTCTCTTTATCAAATTCGTTTTCCCAATAATATCGTCCGAAATTCCTTTCATCCGAATAAATATTTTCTCCAAGCTTTTCATAAAAAGTTTCCGTTTTCAGGTCAAAAATAAAAAAGCCGCCCTTTTCAAGATGTTTTCCAACACTTAGAAACGTATTATACATATCATCATTATTTAAAAGATAATTCATGGAATCACATACGCTTATTACAACATCAAATTTTTTCCCAAGATTAAAATTTCTCATGTCCGAACAGACGTAAGAAATTCTTTTTCCGAAAGGCTTTTTCTTCGCAACCTTAATCATTGCTTCTGACAAATCAAGCCCGGTAACTTCGTAGCCGTCTGCTGCCAGAAGTGCCGTAAACCGTCCCGTACCGCAGCCAAGCTCAAGAACTCTGTGACATTGTATATTCCTGCGCTCCATATATGCCTCTATTCCGTCAAGCCAGTCCACATAAGGGATGTCATTCATAAATACATCATAAACTTTTGCAAAAAAAGAATATGCTTTCATAAAACCTCCATACTTGATTAATCCGTCCTTATAATCTATACTGTTTTTAACAGATTTATAAGGTGGAAAAATTATGCAACACTCAGATTTAATACAGATTATACGCCGGCAGCACCTGCCACGGCTTGTTTTTCCGTTAATTATGATTATTGTATCAGTTGTTTTTATAATAAGCAATCCTTTTAAAAAGGCTCTGACACCCCATACTGTGGATTCGTTGGATGCAATTGATTCATTATACGAGAACGGCGAAGAATACATAAAGTGTACAATAGATAAAATGTACTACACAGGATATGATTATGTAAAAGGCAGCAAGAAAAAAGCAGGTATATACTATACCTTCTATAATGGAATCTGCTACTACATCATATATCCAACAGGCTCAACCGATAAAGGTACTCCTGCAATAATTGATGGTGCAACATTTCCCGCAAAATTGCAGCATTCCGAATCGATTTACAATAATCTGGTAAAAAATGTTTCAGAAATGGTTAATTTTACCGAGGATGGACTCAAATCCGTAAGCTGTGATTTATTCATAAATTCATACGCTTACAATACCAACTACTCCCGGTTTATGATAATCGGATTTATGATAATTGCGCTTATATCTCTTATTTTCTTAGTATTGCTTATTATAGCTGCAATTAATCCTAATTACTCATCGCCTGTAAAGGCTTTGAGAAAATACGGAGATTACAAAACATTATTTGCGATTGCCGTTACCGAATACGATACGGCGGTGGCTGTTGGACGTAAGAATGTATTTATTACCGATACGTTTCTGATAATCATTACCAAAACCGATACTGATATTATTCCGCTTGAAAATATAACATGGGTATACGATTATAACGAAGTCTACCATAAAAAAGGCAACACCATAATGTATCATCCTTTATGTATCGTAACGGATACTAAAAAAGTATATAAGATACGACATGTTTCCAAAAAAGGCATTGATTCCATTGTCAATACCCTTTTAAGCAGATACCCTGAAATAATGACAGGCTGCAATAACTAATACACATAAAATACCGCTGTAAGCATCATCTGACTATATCATGCCTACAGCGGTTTTCTTTATTTTACTATTCCGATTAAATCATTAATATCAGAAACGCCTTTATTTACCATATATTTTTCAATACCTTCAATAACCTCAAGTGTTGTACGAGGGTTATGGAAATTGGCTGTTCCTATGGATACTGCGGTGGCACCTGCAAGAATAAATTCAAGTGCATCCTCTGCCGTGGCAATTCCGCCCATACCGATAATAGGTATTTTAACCGCATTGGCTACCTGATATACCATTCTTACCGCAACAGGTTTAACTGCAGGTCCTGAAAGGCCTCCGGTCTTATTGGCTACTGCAAAGGTCTGTCTGTTAATGTCTATTTTCATGCCTGTGATAGTGTTTATAAGTGAAAGCACATCCGCTCCACCGGCTTCTGCTGCTTTAGCCATTTCGGTAATGTCCGTTACATTAGGGCTTAACTTCATGATTACAGGCTGTTTTGCAACATTTTTTATTGCTTTTGTAATATGCTCAATATTGGCTGCATTCTGTCCGAAAGCAATTCCACCTTCTTTGACATTTGGGCAGGAAATGTTGATTTCAAGCATATCCACAGGTTCACCTGCAAGTCTTTCCACAACCTCAACATAATCTCTTTCGGATTTACCGCAGACATTCACAATTATTTTGGTATCGTATTTCTTAAGGAAAGGAATATCTCTCTCGCAAAATACATCTATACCCGGATTCTGAAGCCCGATTGCGTTAATCATTCCACCGTAAGTCTCAGCAATTCGTGGTGTAGGATTGCCGGGCCAAGGCACGTTTGCAACGCCCTTTGTTACAACGGCTCCTAATTTGTTAAGGTCAACAAATTCGCTGTATTCCATTCCTGAACCGAAGGTTCCTGAGGCTGTCATTACCGGATTCTTAAGTTCTACACCGGCAAGATTAATTTTAGTATTCATTAAAGCTCAACCTCCTTGGCATTAAATACAGGACCATCCTTGCATACTCTGGCATTGTGGACTTTAGAGTGGTCGTCAATTCCTGTTGTCTTACATACACAGGCAAGACACGCGCCGACTCCGCAGGCCATTTTTTCTTCAAGGGAAATATATGCTTCGATATTATTTTCTTCGGCATAAGCTTTTATGCCACGAAGCATAGGTGTAGGTCCGCAGGCATAAATAATATCGCCCTTGATACCGTTTTCCCTGATTGCGTCTATAACGGTTCCCTTGGTTCCGATACTTCCGTCATCACTTGCAATCGTAAGATTACCGTATGCTTTAAGGTCATCTGTAAGGAAAGTGTCACTGTTTCTGTAACCTATGACAATCTCAGGTTCACCGCCCATTCTCCTTGCAAGTTCAAGCATTGGAGGAATTCCTATCCCTCCACCGATAAGAATGGCTTTTCTGCCCTCTTTAATAGGAAAACCATTACCTATAGGTCCGAGGATGTGTATGGACTCTCCTTCTTTATATGTAGAAAATTCCGTGGTTCCGCCACCTACAACCCTATATACTATTCTAAGTTTCCGGCCTTCTGTCTCACAGATACTAATAGGTCTTGGAAGCAGCTTTGACGCATCCTTGGTATACACGGAAATGAACTGGCCCGGTACTGCCTTTTCTGCAATATTGCTTGTCATAATCCACATATCAAATACGCCGTCAGCTATTTTTTTCTGGCTGATAACCTTTGCGTTTTCTTCAAATTTCATATCATTAACCTCTTGCTGTATTGATATCTTCTATCATATCAAGTGTTGCCTGTCTTGACGCATCTGCGTAATTAAGGCTGCCAAATGAAGCGTATTTTTCCTGCTTATATGCACAGATAATACCTCTTGAGCTGTTTACAATTGCACCAAGGCCGTCCTCGTTAAAATAATCTACAAGGTCTTTGCCTTTGCCACCCTGTGCACCGTAACCCGGTACAAGAATAAATGTCTTTGGCATGAGTTTTCTAAGTATTTTACCCTGTTCAGGATATGTGGCACCTACAACGGCACCCACATTACTGTATGAATCTCCCATACATTCCTGTCCCCATTTATCAACCTGTTCGCCCACAAGTTCGTAAAGTGGTCTTCCGTCTACAAGGCGGTCCTGAAATTCTCCGCTTGATGGATTAGAAGTCTTAACAAGTACAAAAATACCCTTGTCATTCTCTTTACATACATCTATAAAAGGCTTGATTCCGTCACTTCCAAGGTATGGATTAACAGTTACAAAATCTTCATCAATAGGAGTATATGTCCTGCTTCCTACCGTAACTTTACCGATATGTCCTACTGCATAGGCTGTGGAAGTCGAACCGATATCACCTCTCTTGATGTCACCGATAACAACAAGTCCTTTTTCATGGCAGTAATCAACAGTTCTCTTAAATGCTGCAAGTCCTTCAATACCAAACTGCTCATACATGGCAATCTGTGGCTTGACTGCAGGAACAATATCATAAATATTGTCTACAATTCCTTTATTATACTCAAATACCGCTTCGGCAGCACCTTTAAGTGTCTCGCCGTATTCGTCATAAGACTTTTTAAGGATATGCTCAGGAATATAAGAGAGCATAGGGTCAAGACCTACTACAACAGGTGCATTTGTTTTCTTGATTTTTTCAACTAACTGGTTAATCATATTTTGTTCTCCTTGTATACTATTTTACCGCCTACCATGGTAAGCATTACTTTTCCTTTAACTTTCTTTCCGTCAAAAGGAGTGTTGTGCCCCTTTGATACGAAATCTTTTCTGTCAATGACAAATTCTTTATCTTTATCCATTATTGTAATATCGGCAACTGCTCCGGGTAAAAGAGTTCCTCTGTCGATACCGATTACTCTTGCGGGATTGTAACTCATCTTCTCTGCCATCTGCATAGGAGTAAGGACTCCGCCGAGCACAAGCTCTGTGTATGTAAGGCAGAGACTTGTCTCAAGTCCTGTTATTCCAAACGGAGCCTCGCTTATAGGCTTTTTCTTTTCTTCTTCAGAATGAGGGGCATGGTCTGTTGAAATTACATCCATGATGTTATCTTTAAGACCTTTTTTAAGAGCCTCCACATCTTCACGTCCTCTTAAAGGTGGGTTCATCTTGTAGTCCGCATTATCGCAAGGAATGTCTTCATCGCATAATGTAAAGTGGTGAGGGCATACCTCTCCGGTAACATCTATGCCGTCCTCTTTGGCAATTTTTATCATCTTAACACTGTCTTTGGTTGAGCAATGACAAAGATGAAGCCTGCAGCCTGTTTCTTTGGCTAAAAGAATGTCTCTTGCCACAATCACATCTTCAACGGCATTGGTTATTCCCTTAATTCCCAGTTCTTCTGATTTGGCACTTTCATTGAGGGCACCGCCGTTTACCATGTTCTTATCTTCACAATGGGCTAATACCACCATTCCGCAGTCAGCGGCACGATACATAGCCTCTCTGTATACTTCTGCGTTCATAACTGATTTGCCGTCCTCGCTTATTGCGACAACGCCCTCTTCTCTTAAAGCTTCCACATCAACAGGAACTTTTCCCTCCTGTCCCATGGTAACGGAAGCTACCTGAAGTACGTTGACTACGGCATCTCTTTTAATTATATCATTAACCCTGCGCACCATTTCCACACTGTCAATTACCGGCTTTGTGTTAGGCATAGGAAGAACGGTTGTCACTCCTCCCCTTGCTGCTGCAAGAGAACCTGTTTTTATTGTCTCTTTGTATTCAAAACCCGGTTCCCTGAAATGAACATGAAGGTCAATAAGTCCCGGCATTACATAACACCCTGCTGCATCAATAACGTTGTCTATTTCATCATGGCTGTCATTATCAACGGCTGCTATTATTCCGTCTTTTACCACGATGTTATATATGCCGTCTTTGCCTGATGCAGGGTCAAGCACATGTCCGTTTTTAATTAAGTATAAACTGTTGTTTTCCATGTATTAATTCCTCTATTTTAAAAATCCGTTTACAATCTGTTCCTCTGCTTCAGCCTCGGTTAATCCCAGTGTCATTAATTTAATGAGCTGCTCTCCTGCTATTTTACCGATAGCTGCTTCATGTATAAGGCTTGCTTCAACGGAATTGGCGGTTATCTCAGGAATCGCCTTGACAGAAGCATTGTCCATAATAATGGCATCACACTCCGAATGTCCGGCACACTCGTTATTTCCGTCTATCTTGGCATAAAATACCTGTGTGGAATCATTCTTTGCAACCGAACGTGATATAACGTTGGTACTTGAACCTTTTCCGTTAAGCTCTACCTCAAAGCTTGTCTTTGCATATTGTTTACCATGGGTCATTATCTTTTCTTTAACAATAAAAGCTGCCCCATCTCCCAGCCTGCCCTTGGTAATTCTGTCAGTGGAATCTATTCCTTTAATCTGGGTGGTTTCCATTTCCATATAGCCGTTTTCGTCAATATCAACAACCGTGGTAGGGTTCATAATTCTCAAACCATTGCCATCACCCTCACCATAGTGTTTTTCCACATATCTGACCCTGGCATTTTTGCCGATATGAAATGTATGGATTCCGTCATGTGATGATTTCTTATCTCCGCCGTTATGGATTCCGCAGCCTGCCACAATTAACACATCACTTCCTTCTCCTACATAAAAATCGTTATATACGAGGTCGTCAAGCCCTGTCTGGCTTAAAACAACAGGAATGTGAACACTTTCGTTTTTGGTTCCGGGCTTGATAATAATGTCTATTCCCGGCTTGTCCGTTTTGGTTACTATATCAATATTGGATGTTGTATTTCTTCCTGCTGCCGCTCCGTTGACCCTGAAATTATAAGCACCTGCAGGCACTTCATGGAGTCCCGCAATTTCTGCAAGCAGATTTTTCTGTATCTGGTCCATATTACCTTGCCTCCATTTTCTTACATGATTCTTTTGCATTACCGCTGCCAAGCAGAGTTGGCAACATCTCATGTCCGCCTGAAGCTGCCACTTTGCCATCAGCAATTACTATAATACGGTCGGCAATGTTAAGTATTCTTTCCTGATGGGAAATTATGATAATTGAACCCTTGGTCTCTTCATGCATCTTTTCAAAAACATCAATAAGATTGTTAAAGCTCCAAAGGTCAATTCCTGCTTCCGGCTCATCGAAAATCGATACAGATGTGCCTCTTGCAAGAATCATTGCAATCTCTATTCTCTTAAGTTCGCCGCCTGAAAGGCTCGCATTAACTTCCCTGTTAATGTATTCCCTTGCACAAAGTCCTACTTCCGAAAGGTACTCACAGGCTTTGCCCGCATTGATGGGCTCGCCTGCGGCAAGAGTTATAAGATCCTTTACGGTTATTCCCTTAAATCTTACCGGCTGCTGGAATGCAAAACTGATTCCTTTTCTTGCCCTGTCAGTAATTGACAGTTCTGTAATATCTTCGCCGTCAAGCAGTATCTTACCCGATGTAGGCGTAACAATTCCTGCGATTATCTTCGCAAGTGTTGACTTTCCGCCGCCGTTAGGCCCTGTTATCGCCGTAAATCTTCCATCTATTTTAAGGCTTATATCTTTAATAATTTCTTTGTCTTTGCCTTCTTCATCAACCTGATATGATATATTTTGTAATTCTAACATATATTTCTTTTCCTTTTTCTGTAAAGTCTATACAGTTTTGATTATTTTATCATTATTTTGTCAGAGTATTCAACCTATTTTTACAGCTGAAGGACCAACATATAATCCTTCTTTAAAGTATTCACCGGAATATCTGATTTTATCTGCATTTTTAAGGATATTGCCTGTTACGGTTCCTCCTGTGACAATTCTTTTTCCATTCTCATCAGATATCTCGGCAAGTCTGAACTCACCGCCAAAATCGCCTGTAAGCGGATCCATCTGGAAATCGGAGAAGTTTTTTACCAGAATGTATTTTCCGTTAAGAAGTCTGTCCATTGGTTCACCGTTACATACACAATGTAAATTCTCGTACATTCCTATATACGGTCTGTTAAGATATGACAAGTGCATTACATTGCCGTGGATGTTTTTGACAATACCGTGTTCTATTATCATACGGGATCCGGTTTTAACGCCCTCTGCACTGTACGGATATTCCGGCACCCCCTCTATGCTTATATCGGACATAATATCATAACCTTCTTTGTAATCCGAATATCCGGGATATACATACGCTGCATTGCTTCTCATAAGGTAGAATTTCAGAAATTCCTTAACATAGGAATCCGTAAGCACAATGGGATAACCTGAATAATCTGCCGGACTTCGTTTTGCCGATTCTCTTTCAACTGCCAGTTTAAGCTGTTTTGCGCACTTTTTTCTGATGCTTTCTTTTTCCATGTCATAATAAGAAAAATCAGCATACAGTTCCACATCATTCTCTTTTTTGCATTGGACAACAAATTCACCGGTTATTTTTCCTGATGTATAAGATATATCGGAGCCTTTTCCGGTTATTATATTTACAGTCCTGGTTTCTCCAAAAAATTCAGCTGAATTAATAAATGCATCCTTAACTTCATCCTCGGCAGAATAAAGAGCCTTCGCCATTTCAATAACGCTTTCACAGCCGTCAAATACTTTTTCCGTATTTTTATCGATTACTTTTTCAGGCAGCCTGTAATATGGATTCTTCACATAAAGAGCGGATTCCCACGCACTTTCTATAAGTTCCCTTATCTCATCCCCATCCATTCCCGGATATAGGTACACATCTGAGTTTCCGAGATATTCTGTACCATTTTCCTCGAAATTCCTGTAAACGCGTAGTCTTATTTCCCTTACTTCCTTGTCTCTTGTCATATCAAGACGATGTTTTACAAAATACATCTCAAAGGCTTTTCTATGCTCGTCATAAATATTGTAATCAACTATATTCAGTTCGTGAAGTATTTCAACTATTTCTGATACCATTTCAATTACCCCAGTTCTATTTCTGCTTTAATATAAGGGCCTCCGTCGGATACTTTAACCCATTCCTTATAACCTTTTCCACAATATCCGCCTCCGTTAAGTTCAGGAGTTTCTGACATCATTGATATGGATTTTAACAAATCCGGAACATATCCGCTAAGCACAACCGGAGAAAAGATTCTGCCCGTAAATTTTCCGTCTTTTATCTCTCTTGCCATATTTACCATACACTGTATTCCCCAGTTTTTAGGGTCTTCCATTCCGCAGGTTGCATTTTCAAGCATAAAACCATACTTTATGGATTTGATCATATCCTCCGGTCTGTCTTTGCCGCCTTCAAAATAGGTATTGGTCATTCTTGTATATGCCTTATGCTCGTAATTTTCCCTTCTGCCGTTGCCCGTTCCTTTTGTCTTAAGGATACCGGCTGTCTTGGCATCCGAAATTCCCGTCTGCAGGATTCCGTTCTTAATAATTACGGTATCATGACCGCAGGTTCCTTCGTCGTCAAAGTCATAGGTAGCAACTTCATTTACACCCATTCCGTCATGCATGGTTACAAGTCCGGAAGCAACTTCTTTGCCGATAAAACTCTTGGCAAGCGCCCTGTCTTTTACGAACATATCCATTTCAACGCCGTGGCCGAAGGCTTCATGGACTATCATCCCCGTTACCTCAGGCGTACATATACATTCGTATCTGCCCGGCGTAATCTTTTCTGCCATAAGCAGATTAACCGTATTCCCGGCAACGTTTTTAATGTCTGCTTCCAATGAATCAAGCACATCATAACCATTCATTCCTGAATACGATTTAAAATAACTTCTTACAATATCTCCTTTTTTGGCCATCATTAACATGGCACAGGTCATCCATAAAATATTCTGGGACATATCCCTGTTTTTGGAGATAAAAATTTTTCTGCTCTTCTTGAAGGAAGAATTAATCGTGCAGTCAATAATCTGTCCGTCAGCCTCAAGACCTTTCTGCCTTAATTCGGTGAGTTTGTCAAGGATTGCCTTATCCCCGAGAATTTCAGGACTGCGGCTCATATCGTTTTCTGAAAAAGAATGAAATACTTCATCCTCCATACGTTCCGTATCTTCGATGGTAAAATTCTCTTTAAGTTCTTCTGCCTTGTCAAAAAGATTTTCTATCTGGGCAATAATTTTTTCTGAGTCACTAACTTTAAGCGAATTAAAGGAATGTTCCACAAGGCGGTTTCTGCCGTGGACACGCAGGACATACCCTCTTGCGCAGGATATTTTATCCTGTGATGCAGACAGTCCCCTGCCTGAAACGGAATATTTTCTTCCTGTACTGTTTTCAAAAAGAATTGAGGCATAATCATACTTCTGCCACAACTTCTCCATAAGTGCTCTTATGGCAAAATATTCCGAAAGTTCCACAAGTGAATCAAATCTTGTAAATATTTTGCTGTCATATTCTTTGACCGGAGGCAGACTATCAGGAATCATTATCGTTTTAAGTCCCGCCTTAACAGCCGATTCAATTCCGTTATAAGAATCCTCCACGGCATAGGTGTCATGTGGATTGCATTTAAGTTCTTTACAGGCTTTAAGGTATATATCAGGGAAGGGTTTACTGTGTTCTACCATATCTCCGCCGATAATTATATCAAAATATCCTGTAAGCCCCGTTTCATTAAGATGATGAAGCACCACATCTTTTCTTGAGGATGAGGCAATGGCAACCTTCGCTCCGGTTTTTTTCAGGATGTCAAGAATGAGCTTTGTGCCTTTTTTAAGAGGAACACCATCTTCTTCAATGTGACCCGTAAATATTTTTTCCTTTAAATCGTAGAATTCATCAAAAGGGAAATCCTCGCCACAGTGTGTTTTAAGGATATCCACCTGGTCAACCCTGTTTCTTCCAATACAAAGTTTTAATGGAATCTCGAAATTATCTATGTGAAGTATTTCGGCTACTTCACGCCATGTTCTTGTATACACTTTCTGGGTGTCAAAAAGAACTCCGTCCATATCAAATACAACATTTAACATATATGACCTCTTTTATGCGTTAAGCATTATTTTTTCACTGTTCATCGCCTTAGCCATAAGCCATACCATTACTCCCGCAAACGCATAAGTTATTATCGTTGACGTAAGGTACTGGTTCATTGTGATTGTCCTTTCAAATATACCTTTGAATGCAGCTGAGGTGTTATATACAGGTATCATATAACTGCCTGAAGTTACATCTCCCGAATACATTGTTATCATTCCCGCAAACATGACTATTATATACACAGGCATTATAAATGACTGTGCTTCTTTGACATTTTTTGCTAAAAGTGATACGAAACCTATAATTCCAACATAAAGAAGCACAAGTCCTAAGAGCAATACCACAAACTGTATAATCTGTACGGTAGTAAAGTTAAGTGAAAGCCCGTTAACCATTTCTCCCATGCCGCCCATACCGCTGAGTACAACCGCTGAGCCGATAAATGATATTACATATACAGCCGCCGAAAGAACGGATACTATGGCAAGGGATACTATTTTACCCATTATGATGTCAACTCTTTTTATAGGGCTTATAAGAAGATTGGCGATGGTTCCTCTCTCCTTCTCACCTGCAATGGTATCAACGCCAAGTCCCATTGCTCCCGCAAAAATAAGAATTGTTATAAGATAAGGTATGATGGAGCCGAGAATCTTGCCTGTAGCCTTATCTTTATCCTGTACTATCATGTCAGGGTTATCCGCATCTACGGAAAATACCATGGCATAATCAAGTGAGCCGAATCTCTCATTAAGTAAAATCTGTTTATATTCTTCAAGATATGTTCCCGTAAAACGTGTTCTCGCTTCACCGGAATTATTCTCTGAAGGATTGTAAAATGTCTTTATATCAGGAAGTGCCGAACCTGCATCGGCATTTTTGAAATTCTCATAGAAATTCTCAGGGAACACAACCACTAAATCGTAGGTTCCGTCAAGAAGCCCGTCTTTGTATGATTCTACTGACTCACCTGCCGGTATAATATTTATTTTGCAGTCGGTATGCCCTGCCATAAGCTCTGAAAAATTATCAGGCATATTCTGTACATATACCTCGGATACGTGTTCGTTTATGCTGGATTTCTCTTTACCTATAAGGAAAAACATTACTCCGTAAATTCCCGCAATTAATATGATTGGAAGAATAAACAGTGAAAATACCATTTTCTTATCCCCGAATACCCTTTTTAATTCCTTTGATAAAATTACTTTGAAGCCCATTTATTTGTCCTCCTTATGATTAAGTTTATACATTTTAAAAAATGCGTCCTCAAGATTGGTAACATTATATTCTTTAAGGATTTCGGGAATTGTGTTTTCACAGATTTTTTTACCGTCAATTATTATGGCTATCCTGTCGCAGAGTGCCTCCGCTTCAGACATGATGTGGGTGGAAATAATTATAAGCTTTCCCTCGTTGCGAAGCTTTTTAAGATAGTCTGTTACAAGTCTTGCGGTGATAATGTCAAGTCCGCTTGTAGGCTCGTCAAAAATAATTATATCAGGGTCATGGGCAAGGCTCACCGCTATTGCAGCCTTCTGCTTCATGCCTGTTGAAAGTTCCTCTATCTTCTTTGTCTTAAATTCTTCTATTCCGAAATAATTGAAAAGTTCGCTCTTTCTTGTGCGGATATCATCATCTTTCATATTGTGCAGTTTTCCGAAGAAATCAAAAAGATAATCCACGGAAAATTGTGGGTCAAGCTTGATATCATTAGTTAAAAAGCCAATCTTTTTCCTGACTTTATCTGCGTCTTTAACGGTATCAAAGCCATCCACCAGAATTGTTCCCTCCGTAGGCTTCAACAGGGTGGCGATACATCTTAACGTCGTTGTCTTACCTGCTCCGTTAGAGCCTAACAATCCGAAGATTTCCCCTTTTTCGGCTCTTAAAGATACATCCGAAACAGCTACTCTTGTGCTTGTCGTTACTTTCTCCTTACGCATCTGTCTGCTGCCCAGCCTGTAAATTTTGGTAAGATTATTAATTTCAATCATAGGTTGCTCCTTTTCAGTTACACATCCATTTTTTAGCCTATTGTATCACGATTTTACTGTCCTTGCATTATCTTTTTTGATTAAGTATAATAATTGCATAAAAAGAAAGAAGGCAGATTATGAAAAGGAAAATATTATCATTAATACTTATTTTTGCCATGCTTGTATCCCTCAGTGCATGTCAGGGCAATAATAACACACCCGGAAAAGGCAATGAAAAAAGCACTGTAAGAATTGCATCCATGAAGGGTCCTACTTCAATAGGCCTTGTAAAACTTTACGATGACGCATCCAATGAAAAGACCTCCAATGACTATGATTACAAGATATGCGGAACAGCCGATGAAATCGCAACCGGACTTATTAAGGGTGAACTTGATGCTGCCTGCGTTCCTGCCAATCTTGCAAGTGTCTTATACAATAAAACAGAGGGCAGAATAAAAATTGCCGCAGTCAATACTTTAGGTGTGCTCTATATTCTTTCAAAAGGCATTTCTGTATCATCTGCTGCAGACCTTAAAGGTCAGACAATCTATACAACAGGACAGGGAACAACCCCTGAATATACTTTAAGGCATATTCTTTCCGAGAATAATATAGACCCTGATAAGGACGTAACAATTGAATATATGTCAGAGGCTGCCGAGGTTCTCCAGAAGGCTTCAGCCATGGATTCAGCAGTCGTTATGCTTCCTGAACCTTTCGTTGAGGTTGCCAAAACCAAGGATCCGGCTTTTGAAACGGTTATAGACCTTACAAAAGAATGGGAAAAAATTCATGATGACAGTTCAATAGTAACAGGTGTGCTTGTTGTTTCTGAAGATTTTGCATCTTCTAATGAAAATGCTTTAAGAACTTTCCTTGATGAGTACAAGGCTTCTTCCAAAAATGCAACAACCAACATTGAAGAAACTGCTTCATTGCTTGAGAAATACGATATTATCAAAGCTGCCATAGCCACAAAAGCAATACCATATTGCAACATCTGTTTTATTACAGGTGATGAAATGGTCAGCAAAGTAACCGGCTATTTCAAGGTCTTATTTGATGCCAGCCCGGATTCTCTCGGAAAAAAAATACCTGACAACAATATTTTTTACATTGTGAAATAACATGAAAAGAAAGACTTTATACACTTTTATTTCAATAATTATATGGCTTGTATTATGGCAGATTATATCTGCCGTAATTTCAAGTCCGGTATTCCTGCCTTCACCATTGCAGACAGTCAATGCCCTTTTTTCATTACTTAAGACTTACGCGTATTACAAAAGCCTTTCATACTCTCTTTTTAACATATCCATAGGTTTTTTTACCGGTCTTTTTGCCGGCGTAGTCCTTGCGGTTGTAGCTTCTGTCAATACCTTTTTGCAGTCGGTAATTGATGTTCCGGTTAAAATCATCCGTTCAATTCCTGTGGCATCTTTCATTATACTTGCCTTATTGTGGGTTGATTCCGCACATCTTTCAACGTTTATCGCAGCGATAACGATTATGCCTGTAATTTATACAAATACTTTTTCAGGTATTGCCCATACAGACAGTCAGATGAAAGAAATGGCTGAGGTATTTCATTTTTCACCGTTCAAAAAATTGGTTTACATATATATGCCTTATGCGGCTCCCCATTTTCTAAGCGGTGTAAAATTATCCTGCGGGTTTGCGTGGAAATCAGGAATTGCCGCCGAAATCATAGGTCTTGTAAGACATTCCATCGGAAACAACATATACAAGTCAAAAATATATCTGGAAACGGATAACTTATTTGCATGGACAATTTCTCTGATTGTTCTTAGTATAATTTTCGAGAAAATAGTATTATTAATTTTAAATTTAATTTTTAAAAGGACAGGTTCAATCAATGATAAAGCTCAATAACCTTACAGTTGCATACAACGATAATACGGTAATATCAGACCTTACTTATGAATTTGCAAAAGGCAGCACAGCCATAACAGGCAGTTCAGGAATCGGTAAAACTTCTCTTATCAATGCAATCCTTTCACTCGTTCCATATAAAGGGACTATAGAATCAGATGAAAAATATTCCGTAGTATTTCAGGAGGACAGATTATGTCCTTACCTTACCGCATTTAAAAACGTCCGGCTTGTATGTAATGATAAAGATAAAATTACAGATGGATTTGCCGCAGTGGGATTGTCAGATTGCATGAATGAAAAGGTCATATCCTTAAGCGGCGGTATGAAAAGGCGTGTGGCAATATTGCGTGCTGTTCTTGCGGATTACACCACAATTATAATGGATGAACCATTTAAAGGTCTTGATGCCGATACCAGATTGTCTGTCATGAATTATGTAAAAAAAATGACCTCCGGCAAGTCCGTATTATTAGTAACACATGACCTGTCGGAAGCCGGTTTCTTCAACTGTAATATTCTTAATCTGTAGCAAAATTATCTAATGAGGAAGCTAATGTATACTGGTTTCTTCCATGTTCCTTAGAATAGTACAAAGCCTTATCTGCTTTCATATAAAGTTCTGCATAATCATCAATTCCAACTGTATTAACTATACCTACGCTTACTGAAAGTCTTACTGACTTGCCACCGTGCTCAAATTCTCTGTCCATCTTCTTGCAAAGTGATGATCCAAGCCTGTCTAATGTCTCATCGTCACAGGTACTTGGAACAAATGCTATAAATTCGTCTCCGCCATATCGTCCAAGATATCCGCCAGGGAATACTATCCTCATAGCACCTGCAAGAGTCTTAAGTGCTTCATCGCCTGCTATGTGACCGAGGGTATCATTAACATTCTTAAAATTATCCATATCAATAAGGAATAGTGCGCCCTCTGATGATACACTCTTATTACTCATAAATTCATCAATAAGTGCATCAAAGGAACGTCTGTTATAAAGACCTGTAAGTCCGTCTCTCTTAGCTTCAGAACTTATTATCTCTTTCTCACGCTTCTCATCATATAACTGCTTAACGAATTTCTTCTTATATTCTTCCTCTTCTCTCAGCTTACGGAGAGCTGATTCATTATCACGCTTAGTCTTATTGGCTTCACATAACTTAGCCTTAACAATATTAAAAGCACTGCTGATATCACTAATCTCATCATTATCCGTTATCTCAATATCTGACATATCGGCATAATCATCCTTAAACATCCGGCTCCAGTCTGCGACATCACGTATAGGCTTGATAATTCTTTTTTCAATAAAGCTAACCATATATGCCGTAACTATAATAAAACCTATAAATATTGCAATCATAAGTCCTTCAATAAGATATACATCTATCCTATCGTTGTCGTATGCCTTATTGCCTGCAGCTACTGACTTCTCTATCACATGGTTAAGCTTATCCGCAACAGTTGTTATATCCGCTCTTACAGCTGCCAGTACTTCCTCACATTTCTCTCTGTCATTAATGCCGTCCTTAAGCAAATTCAACTTATCAGGAATAGAAGTACGTACAATATCATACAATGACTCTATCTCCTGACGTTCATTACTGTCAAATTCAAATCTTGTTGAAAACAAATCCGAACATGCCGACAACAACTCAATGTCATAGGCATCCGCCAGATTGTCGTATGACGTTGATGACGGCAGCTTCTGGCATAAATCCAGCGTTGACGTAAAACTGCTTACCTGTTCAAATGCCTGCGCTATCCTATAATACTGTTCAGTATAGAATCTGAACGTCTTATTGTATATAAGCATTGAATTGACAATACATACTGTTATGCCTAATATGGACAGAATAACAGGTATATACATTACTCTTAATCTCTTTCTTAAAGGCTTTCTTTCCATTTCCACAGGAATAACCACTCCTTCAACCAACATACATTATTATTTTACTACCTTTCTACTGAAAAAACAATATTTTTTACGTATTATTGCACTCCAATGTAATAATTGGTAACTTTTTGTCTGATTATGTCTCTATGAGTAAAAAAAAACGGCACAGACTCCTGTATATGCGAAATCTTATGCCGGTTACCATTGCATAAAAGCTGACAATGGGATTCGAACCCACGACCTACTGATTACGAATCAGTTGCGCTACCAGCTGCGCCATGTCAGCATCAGTATAAATTACATTGCACGCAAAAAGCGTTCCTGAATATCACCTATTACGGCATCAATATCCCGTTCTCCCTCCTTGAGAGGAACAAAACCGCCTGCCATAACTTCGTGACCTCCGCCACATCCAATTCCGGACAATGCTTTATTGGTAATCCTTCCCGCGTTGTATTTACCCATGCTTCTGACGGAAATCTTAATTCCCTCTTTCTTAAGAGAATATACAACCGAAAAATCAACTTCAATAAGATCCAGCATAAAATCAGATATCGAGGCTATAAGGGCCTCCGGACAATTAGAACCGGTATTGGCAAAACTTACATTGTCACATACCTTAATGGAGTTAATCGCATTAGCATATGCCTTAAGATCATCAATACTTATGGAACAGTGTTCAAGTGCCTTAAGAATCTGCTTGTCCGCTATCTTAAAAAGATAACTGTAAGTATCAACATCCTTATCGGTAACTCCTCTTGTAAGGCCCATGGTATCTGTGCATATTCCATAAATAAGTGCTGTCGCAACTCTCTTATCAATAGGAATATTATTGTCCATATAATATTCAGCTATTATAGTGGAACACGCACCAAGCTCAGGTCTTACATCAGCATATCTGTAAGAATCAAGGGAATTCTCAAACGTAGGATGATGGTCAATACATATAATCTCATCACCCTTGGTAGTGATAATATTACTATTGCCCTTCTGTGAATCCACAAGGATAACCTCATCATTCCGGTTGATATCCTTCAATTCTTCAATATTAATCATCTTGATGCCAAGACTGCTCACAAGTTCATTCGTGCTGTATCTCTCAATCTGTCCTCTGTAACAAATTGATGAATTAATTCCATATTTTTCCAACAGAACTGAGAGTCCGAACGCTGATGCAATGGCATCCGCATCAGGGAAATTATGTGTCTGTATATACACATGCTCACTTGTTATATTCTCAATTATGTTGCAAAATTTACTCATGTCTGTCACCTGTCTGAATTGGTCTTATCTATTATATAATCATTTTGTGACTATTTCAATATCAAATCATAAAATATTATATATATTATTTTCAGGTGTAAAATATGCTGGCTTTGGAATTAAAAGACGTAAACTATTCCTATTTTACAAAAGAGAAAGAAACAAAAGCCCTTCAGGATATTAATCTATCCGTAAAAAAAGGACAATTCATATCCATAGTCGGTCCGTCCGGTTGTGGTAAATCCACGCTTCTGTCCATAATATGCGGTCTTATCGAACCAACTTCAGGTGAAGTAATCGTAAATGGCCGCCCGGTAAAAGACGAAATGCGTAACATCGGATATATGCTCCAGCATGACCATCTTTTTGAATGGCGCAGTGTATACGGAAACGTTATGCTGGGGCTTGATATACACAGAAAAAAAGACACACAAAATCTTGCCACCCACTATCTCTCCCAATATGGTCTCCTCGATTTTAAAAATTCAAGACCAAGCGAGCTTTCAGGCGGTATGCGGCAAAGAGTTGCTCTTATACGCACACTTATGATGGAACCGGATATTCTCCTTTTAGACGAACCGTTTTCAGCTCTTGATTACCAGACACGGCTTACCGTATGTGACGATATAAGCTCTATCATAAAAAAAGAACATAAAACCGCAATACTTGTAACCCATGACCTTGCGGAAGCAATTTCTGTAGGAGAAAGCGTCTACGTGCTTACTAAACGTCCGGGACGTTTCAAAGCGGCAATTGACCTTGACTTCTGCAACGATTTAAGTTCCTTAGAACGTCGTGATACAGCAGCATTCCGTGATTACTTTAATATCTTGTGGAAGGAGTTGTCCGACAATGAATAAAATCAAAACACACTCTGATTATCTGAAATCAGTATTCCGTCATAAAGTATTAATTCATTTCCTTCGTATTTTTCTGGCGGTTTTCTTCGTGTCAGCATGGGAAATTTGTGCAGAAAAGGGAATTATCGATTCTTTTATATTCAGCAGTCCAAAACGGATTGTTAAATGTTTTATTGAACTGACAAAAAATGGTTTTCTCATACGCCATGTATGGAAAACCATTTATGAAACACTTATATGCTTTATATTTGTTATGATTACCGCCATTGCAGCTGCCGTACTTATGTGGCTTAACAGAAATATCTTCAAAGTTGCCGAACCTTTCCTCGTATTGCTCAACAGCCTTCCAAAATCTGCTCTCGCTCCGGTTCTTATTGTATGGCTCGGCAACAGCACTAAAACGGTAATTATAGCCGCCGTATCTGTTGCTGTATTCGGTGCAATGCTCAGTATATATACCTCTTTTACAGAGACCGACAAGGAAAAAATAAAATTAATCCGGACCCTCGGCGGAAAGAAACGTCATGTTCTGTTTTACCTTCTCTTTCCGTCATCACTGCCGACAATCGTAAATGTTATGAAAGTCAATCTGGGGCTTTCCCTTGTAGGTGTAATCATCGGTGAATTCCTTGCAGCAAAGGAAGGACTTGGTTATTTAATCATCTACGGCAGCCAGGTATTTAAAATGGACTGGGTACTTCTTTCCATTGTTTTACTTTCTATTCTTTCAGTAATTCTTTATATAATTATCGGAATATTTGAAAAGAGGACTTCCGGCAGATAATTACTTTGCATACTCGTTAATTGCTTCCTGTATTCTTGATTTAGTAAGTTCAGCAAGCTCTGTCTTTTTCATATCTTTATATTCTTCATATGGTATCGGCTTCAGGTAATGTACCTGTGTTGTCACTTTCCTGAGGCTGTTGCCATCCATTGCTTTATAGGAATCAATAAGTGCCACCGGGATAACCGGAACTTTGGCATCCATCGCGCACTTAAATACACCTGCTTTAAAATCCTGAAGGGTATTCTTATTGTCACCATACTTACCCTCAGGAAAAAGCAGATATATTTTTCCTTCTTTAAGTTCCCTGGTAACAGTCATCATGGTCTTCATCTGCTGTCTGGCGTCTTTAAGATTAATGCCGTGCCCCCCTACCATAGGAAGCATCTGCCTGACAATCATCTGATGTTCCCTCTTGCTGTCGATAATAATAGTAAGAGGTCTGTCATGATTGCACACAATTCCTAACCCGTCATAATGTCCCTGATGGTTGGCATACATTACATAATTGCCTGTTTCCGGCAGATTTTCCTTTCCATAAACCTTTGTGGTGGTCCTGGAATTTTTACGCATCTTATCAACAATTTTCTGTACCTCACGATACTTGTCAAGTTCGCTATATTTCTCCGGACGTTTCATCATATAATTACATTTATTAATTTCATATATCAGAAAGAAAAATGAACGAAGTGCCATAACAATAAGTCTCAACATACTTTTATACATCCTTTCTTCTTTTTTGTAAAATCACCGCTCATCCGGTTAATGCTACAATTATATACGTTAATTTTTCTTTTTTCAATAGTACGCTCATATTATCTTAGTTATATACATAAAATATACTAACAAAAAAGTCCGGAGTTTTTAATGAAGAAGGTTTTTTCTTTTATTATTTCTTTTATACTTATCCTATCATCTGCCCATATCAGTGTGACTGCCGATGAGCTTGGTTTAACCTCCAAATCAGCAATTCTTATGGAAGCATCTACAGGAAAAATCATTTATGAGCATAACCCCGATGAAATTCTCCGCCCTGCCAGTATTACAAAGATAATGACGCTTATACTGATTTTTGATGCCATACATGACGGCAGAATCAAAATGGATGACACTGTAACAGTATCCGAACATGCCGCTTCAATGGGCGGCAGTCAGGTCTTTCTTGAAGCCGGCGAGACCCAGACCGTTGAAACCCTTATTAAATGCATTGCCATTGCAAGTGCCAATGATGCCTGTGTAGCCATGGCAGAATACATTGACACATCTGAGGAAAATTTTGTTGCCCATATGAATGAACGTGCCAAAGGTCTTTCAATGACTAACACAAATTTTGTCAACTGCTGCGGTCTTGATGCCGATAATCATGTAACCACAGCGAGGGATGTGGCACTCATGTCAAAGGAACTTATCAACAAATATCCTGAAATACATAATATTTCAACAATCTGGATGGACACAATAACCCATGTTACAAGGCGGGGTGAAAGCGATTTTACCCTTACCAATACCAATAAACTTATCAAGCAATACGAATGGGCAACAGGGTTAAAAACAGGTTCTACGAGCCTTGCCGGATTCTGTCTTTCCGCTACCGCAAAAAGAAACGATATTGAGCTTATTTCCGTTGTTATGGCATCCAAGGACGGCAAATCCCGTGTTGCCGATTCTATCAAACTTCTTAACTATGGTTATTCACTATGTCAGATGTATAAGGATTCCAATATGCCCAATATCCCCTCTCCCGGAATATCCGGCGGCATGATTAAAGAGCTTGACTGCGAATATAGTGACAATTTTTCTTATCTTTTCACAGAAAAATATGACGAAGCCCTTATTACAAAAGATTTTGAATTTATTGATGGACTGAAAGCCCCTGTTAAGGAGGGTGATGTTGTCGGGCAGCTTTGCTACAAATACAATGGTACACTTATAGGGACTATTGATGTCAAATCTTCCGTTACCGTAAAAAAAGCAGGCTATAAGGACTATTTCTCATTTCTTGCAAAAAATGTGTTCTGTATATAACAAAAAGCTTCAGTCACATAGTCTGTGACTGAAGCCTCTATTATCTTACTACATATTCAAAATACTTATGTAAAATTAAGCATCCTGTCTTCTCTTCTTGAATGAAACAACAACGATTCCGCAAGCTGCTACTGCTGCGATTATTGCTGTAGCTACTGCCATAGAATCACCTGCGTTTACATTTCCGTTATTGCCGCCTGCTGGTGTTGTATTGCCACCTGCTGGTGTGTTATCTCCACCTGCTGGTGTGTTATCTCCACCTGCTGGTGTGTTGTCTCCACCTGCTGGTGTGGTGTCTCCGCCTGCTGGTGTGTTATCTCCGCCACCTGGTGTGGTGTTATTGACTGGTGTTACAGTTGGACCAGCATATTCTACAGCTGTAATCTGTTTTGCATCAAGTCCTGCACCACCTGTAACATCTGTTACTTTTACTGTGAATGTTACATCGCTGACTTCATCCAATACTAATTCGAAATTAGCTGTATTGTCACCAAATGAATTATCCTTACCAATCTGATATTTCCATGAATATTCAGCTGATGACTGAAGGAACTTATATGTATAACTGCCGGCTGCTACATTCTTGAATGTAATTGTGTATGTATCACCATTCTTTGTCATAGCCTTACCAGGTAAATCAAATCCAGTATCTGTAATAGTACCTACTACAGAAAGTACATCAGTTACAGGAAGTGGTGCAATTTCCTGTGTCATTGCAGCATCTTTAAATAACTTCTTTGATGTTAAATCGAAATATGCTTTACCATTGCTCTGTGCTACAACTTCTGAATTCCAAGCGAGTTCCTGATATTCTGCATTAGCTGCACCATCACCATATCCAACTACCTGAAAGCCCTGTACTTCATCCGCATTGTTAATTGTAAATACTGCGTAATTCTTGCCGCCTTCTGTAACTGCATCTCCTACAGGAAGAGTTCCAGTACCCCAGTCTGTTGGCTTAGCTGCTGTTGCAGCGGTCGCTACACTTGCAGTTCCGCCCCAAACATTTCCTTTGTAATATTCTGCTGTCTTACCTGATGTCAGTTCAACATATACTTTAACTGTTGTTCCTGCTGCCTTAGCAGTCTTAGGTGCTACAACAAGTCCTGCTGCTGCGAATGCAAAAGCAGCTACTGTAGCAATGACCCTTTTTAAAATTTTCTTCATTTTTCGTATTCTTCCTTTCCAATACATTTTATTCATGTCTTATGACACTAGCTTTATTTTAGTACAGGTATTTTATTTTTTCAATATTTCATTTGTTGTTTTTTCACTATAAAAATGTTGATTTTATTAAATATATGTGCAATATTACAACTCTAAGAATATCCGATACAAAAAAGGAACCGGTCTGAACCGATTCCTTTATGTAAGCATTTCTATAAAATACTAATTAAGCTTCTACGCTTCTTCTCTTAGCTACAACTGCTACAACTGCGCTTAATGCTGCAACTGCTGCTACGATGTATACCATAACTGAAGAATCGCCTGCTGCTGGAGTTGCTGGTGTTGCTGCACTTGCTTCTTTAACTGTTACAGCTGCCTTAGTTCCATCAAATGTAACTGTTACTGTAGAACCATCTTTTGCTACATCAACTTTTGCATTAGCTCCGCCGCTTGATGCATCACCTTCAAGGTTATATTCGCCATTATCCCAAGCATGGTTTGTACGAATCTTGAATTCATAAGATCCAGCCTTAACATCTGTGATGTCTACTGAATATGTTCCATCTGCCTGCTTAACCAAATCTGTGTCCTTATCCCAGTTACCATTGATTGATCCGATAACACTGTATGTGTCATCTGCAGCGAAAGCTGTCATAGCCATCATTCCAATTACCATTGCCATTGCTAAAACGGCTGTAATTACTCTTTTTGCAATTTTTTTCATTTTTTTATTCCTTTCCTAAATACATTATTGTGTCTTACGACTGTCCTTATTCTAATACTTTAGTTTTCTTTTTTCAATAGCATTTATGTTGATTTTCTAATCTAAAAATGTTGATTTTCTGCGATTATACTATGTACAGAAAATAACAAGTCCCGGAAACCTGACGTTCCCGGGACTATAATTATGCTATATTATTTTGTTGCGCCTTTTACAAGTATTGTACATGAAATTCCATCTACGGTAATTTTTCCGTTTGCTGTTCCGAGGGAATCAGTTCCTGCCTTGTCGCCCTGTACGCAGATTGTCCAGTCACCTTCCGGAAGTGTAACTGTTGTTGCTTCACTTAATGGGTTATATACAACAAAGATTGAATCTGATACTTCTTCCTTAACACCTGTTAATTCATAAGCAATAACACCCTTGGCCGTGTCTTCAGTAAATTTATAATAACTTGAAGCAGTGTCCATTATTCTTAATGAAGCATGTGCTTTTCTGAATGCTATCATTCCCTTATAGTAATTAAATACTTTCTGGTATGTAGCGTCACTTAATGTGCTCCACTTAATGCTGTTTACTTCATCTCCTGCATTATAACTGTCGCTGCTAAATGTTCCGTCACCATTAGGCTTGCTTCTTAATATTTCTTCACCGGCAAGGATAAATGGTGTTCCCTGTGAAGTATATACAATAGCTGCTGAAAGAAGATTCTGTTTAACTTTATCTTCCATACTGTCATTTGGATTAGATAAATTGATTTCATCCCATAATGTCCTGTTATCGTGGCATGATGCATAGACAATGTTCTGTGAGCCCTTTTCTGACCATCCGGTCTTGCCCTGGATTGCTTTCTTAATTACATCTGTATTAGAGATGTTTCCGTTGACATATCCTTTTTCATCTGCAGTAAATACACTACCTTTAATTGCATCACGGATTGTATCACTGAACATTGCAAATCTGTCTAACTTATTAACGTACATCTGTGTTGCCAGTGTTACACCTGACTTAGTAATCTTAGTTGTCATGCTCCAGCCTTCACCATAAAGAATGATAGAAGGATCTATCTTATCTAATTCTGTTCTGATTGCTTTAATCGTATCCATATCAATAAGGCCTACAAGGTCAAATCTGAAACCGTCGATATGATATTCTTTAGCCCAGTATACTACAGAATCAACAATAAACTTACTTACCATAGCTCTCTCTGAAGCTACATCATTGCCACAGCCTGAACCATTAGCGCCCGGGCGATAGAAATAATCAGGTACGAGTTCATTGAAGCAGTAGCTTGTATTGTATGTATGGTTATATACGACGTCCATAACAACGCTTAATCCATTATCATGTAATGCCTTAACCATCTGTTTAACTTCACTTACACGTGTTGCTCCATTATATGGATCTGATGAGTATGAACCCTCAGGTGCATTGTAGTTCTTAGGATCATAACCCCAGTTGTACTGTTTTGTATCTAACTTAGTCTCATCAACTGTTGCATAATCATACATTGGTCCGATCTGGACATGTGTTACACCAAGTTCTTTGATATGATCAAGACCTGTTGCCTGTCCTGAACCATTAGTTGTTCCTGTTTCTGTCAATCCAAGATATTTACCTATATTCTTAATACCTGATGATGAATCAGCCGAAAGGTCTCTTATATGGAGTTCATATACTGATGCATCTGTAGCATTAAGTTTCTTATTAGGATTAGTATCCTTATCCCATCCGTCAGGGTCTGTTGATGATAAATCAATTACCATTGCCCTGTCACCATTGACTCCGACTGCCTTAGCATATGGATCACATGCCTCTGTCTTAGATGAGCCAAAATCTGCTTCATATAAATAGAATACGCCATTAAGGTCTCCTTCTGCCTTAACTGTCCATACGCCATTCTTATCAAGTGTCATATCATATGATTTAATAAGGTCATCTGTTCCCTTAACACCTGACTTGTATGTATTCACTTTAACAGCCTTAGCTGTTGGTGCCCATACTTTAAATGTTGTGGAATCCTTAGACCATGCTGCTCCAAGGTCATCTCCGTCATATGTATAAGCATCTTCAAATTCAGATGTAGAATAATAATCAGGTACTGTTACATCATATCCGACGTTTCCCAGCATTACTTTATATTTGCCAAACTGGTCTGCTTTTTCTTTAAGTTTAACAATTATCTTCTTAGCATCACCTGAATCTTTTTCAACACTGTCAATAGCTAATTCTTTGCCTTCTGCGTCAGTAACTTTAATTTCATTGTCCTTGTATTCTTCTGTTAATGTTATCTTAAGTGTCTGGAAATCTCCATCCAGCTCTGCACTTAATACACTAAGCCCTGTCACGCAATCTTCTCCTAGCTCTAATTTGTATCCTTCAACACCTGAAGTTATGTATACTTCAACTGTTCCGGCGATAACACCGTTCAATGTAATAAACTGATCGGAATCAATATCCTTTGATTCCCATTCATTGAGTCTGACAATAAAACCTATAGTTGTTGTACCTGCAGGAAATACTGCTGTTGTCTTAACACCGTGTTCATCCTTGTCTGTTCCGAATGTGTATGCCTTACCTTCTTCACCGCCATCCGGCCAAAGCCATACATTCCAGCCATCATACACGCCGTCTTCTCTTAAATAATGGACATTAAGAGTAAGCTCTGTTGCTTTGTTGGAATTATCGGTTGTAGACTCTGTCTCTACAGGAGTTGTTGTCTCAACCGATCCCTGGTCCTTCTTCTTGCCGCAGGCTGCCATGGAAAATACCATAAGTGCCACAAGAAGAATTGCAAATAATTTACGCAATTTTTTCATTGGGTAATACCTCCTTCTTTGTATCTTTTAATTTTAACAAAAAAGGCGAACCAATAAAATATCATTTTTCTATAATATATATCACTTTTCTTAATCGGGATTATTCACCGATATTATTTCCTGTATATAACTGGTAATATCTTCCTTTTTTCGCAATAAGTTCATCATGTGAGCCCCTTTCAATGATACGTCCCTGCTCAAGAACCATTATACAGTCAGCATTTTTTACAGTGGAAAGTCTGTGGGCAATAACAAAAGTTGTTCTGCCTTTCATCAGTCTGTCCATACCGTCCTGGACTATTTTTTCAGTTCTGGTATCAATAGAAGATGTTGCTTCATCAAGGATAAGAACCGGAGGGTCTGCTATTGCAGCTCTGGCAATGGCAAGTAACTGCCTCTGTCCCTGGCTTAAATTGGCGCCGTCACCTGTAAGCATGGTATCGTAACCCTTAGGAAGATGTTTTATAAAGCCGTGGGCATTGGCAAGTTTCGCTGCCGCATACACATCCTCATCGCTTGCATCGAGTCTTCCGTATCTTATGTTATCCATAACAGTACCGGTAAAAAGATGTGTGTCCTGCAATACAATACCAAGTGATTTTCTCAAATCTGCTTTTTTTATCTTATTAATATTAATGCCATCATAACGGATTTTTCCATCCTGTATATCATAAAAGCGGTTAATAAGGTTAGTTATGGTGGTCTTGCCTGCTCCTGTTGAGCCTACAAATGCAATCTTCTGTCCGGGCGTAGCATACAGGTCAACATTGTGAAGTACAATTTTTTCATCATTATATCCAAAATCCACATCAAAAAATTCCACATCACCTTTAAGCTCTATATAATCGGTTGTATTATTTTCCTTATGATAGTGCTTCCATGCCCATAGACCTGTACGGTCTTTGGTCTCGCTTATTACACCATCTTTTTTTACAGCATTTACAAGCGTTACATAACCCTCGTCAACCTCAGGTTTTTCATCAAGAAGTGAGAAAATTCTTTCCCCTCCCGCAAGTGCCATAATAATACTGTTAAACTGCATACTGATCTGGTTAATAGGCATATTAAGGCTTTTGCTCAGGGTGAGGAAACTTACGAGTCCTCCGATTGTTACTCCGGCTATTCCGTATATTGCAAAAAGTCCGCCCGCAATAGCTATTACAACGTAACTTAAATTACCAAGCTGTGCATTAATAGGTCCTATTATATTAGCGTATTTGTTGGCATTATATGCGCTGTCAAAAAGTCTGTCATTGAGTTCTTTGAATTTTTCTTTTCCTTCTTCTTCATGGCAGAATACTTTTACAACTTTCTGTCCTGCCATCATTTCTTCGATATATCCGTTCACGGCACCCAGGTCTCTCTGCTGTGCGACAAAATACTTTCCGCTGAGTCCTGATACTTTTTTTGTAAGAATAATCATTACCGCTACCATTACAAAGGCTACTCCTGTAAGCGGAAGACTTATTGAAACCATGCTCATTACAATTCCAACAATCATAATTATGCTGTTAAGGAACTGTGGCATGCTCTGGCTTATCATCTGTCTTAAAGTATCTACGTCATTGGTATATACGGACATAATATCTCCGTGTGAGTGCGTATCAAAGTATCTGATAGGAAGAGACTCCATATGATGAAAAAGCTCGTCCCTTGTGTATTTTAATGTTCCCTGTGTTACATATACCATTGTCTTGGCATTGCCGAATGAAGCAAGAACACCTACAAGGTATATGCAGCCAACTCTTAATATTTCTTTCGACAAAGCAGTATAATCAGGTACATCCTGTTTTAAAAGCGGTATGATAAAATCATCAATAAGTGTTCTTATGAACATTGTTCCCTGCAATGTTGAAAAAACGTTTACCACTATACATAACGCAACAAATATGCAGGCAAATTTATATCTTTTGAATACAAGGTTTAAAATTCTTTTTAAAACCTGTGCAGGATTGTTTACTGTAGGTTTCATTCCTCTTGGTGCAGGCATTACTTATCGCCTCCTTTTGAATTTTCATCAAAGTCTCCGCCCGTTCCTGTCTGGGACTCATACACTTCTTTGTATATATCATTACCGGCAAGAAGTTCTTCGTGAGTTCCCACTCCGTTAATTTTACCATCCTCCATTACAATTATCCTGTCTGCGTCCTGAACACTTGATATTCTCTGTGCAATGATAATCTTTGTAATGTCAGGTATCTCTGTTTTAAAGGCTGTTCTGATTTTTTTATCCGTTGTTGTATCAACCGCGCTTGTGCTGTCATCAAGGATAAGAATCTTTGGGTTTTTAAGTAAGGCTCTCGCAATACAAAGTCTCTGCCTCTGTCCGCCGGATACATTGGTGCCGCCCTGCTCGATGTATGTATTATAGCCGTCAGGGAATTTCTCAATAAACTCATCTGCGCAGGCAAGTCTGCAGGCCCTGATGCACTCTTCTTCCGTTGCTTCTTTATTGCCCCATCTTAAATTTTCAAGAATTGTTCCCGAAAAAAGGACATTTTTTTGTAAAACAACACTTACCTGATTACGGAGTGTTTCCAGGTCATACTTTCTGACATCAACGCCGCCGACCTCTATATCACCATCTGTTACATCGTAAAGTCTGCTTATAAGATTGACAAGGCTGGTCTTGGCACTTCCGGTTCCACCGATAATTCCTATTGTCTCTCCGGATTTTATATCAAGCTGTATATCGCTTAACACCATGTCTTTACTGTCTTTTTTATATTTAAAGTTGACATGGTTAAAAATAATGCTTCCATCCTTTACTTCCATAACCGGTTTATCAGGATTGACTATATCAGCTTTTTCATTAAGCACTTCTGCAATACGTTCTGCACTTGACACACTCATTGATATCATTACAAATACCATGGAAAGCATCATAAGGCTTATAAGTATGTTCATGCAGTAAGATATAAGGCTTGTAAGGTTGCCTACCGTAAGTGCTGTCTCATTACTGCTGACTATAAGTTTTGCACCAATCCAGCTTATGAGAAGCATACAGGTATATATGGCAACCATCATCGCAGGATTATTGAATACCAGAACATTTTCCGCTTTTACAAACATTGAGTAAATGTTATTGCTGGCTTTTTTAAACTTCTTGTCTTCATGTTCTTCACGGACATACGCCTTGACCACACGGATTGCGGATACATTTTCCTGAACGCTTTCGTTAAGTTCATCGTATTTAGGAAATGCCTGTTTAAAATACCTGTTGGCTTTTAGCATAAGTATGGTAAGTATTCCGCCAAGAATTATTACCGCAATCAAAAATATACTTGCCATTTTTACATTGATTGTAAAAGAAATTATCATGGCAAAAATAAGACTTGCCGGAGCTCTCATACACATTCTCAAAATCATCTGGTATGAGTTCTGCACATTGGTTACATCCGTTGTAAGTCTTGTTACAAGACCTGCCGTACTGAATTTATCAATATTGGAAAAAGAGAATGTCTGTATATTGTTATACATACCTTCTCTCAGATTTTTGGCAAATCCCGCGGAAGCTTTGGCTCCGTATTTGCCACCCATAAGTCCTGCAAAAAGTCCTACAAGAGCGGCAATAAACATAATGCCTCCGACTATAAGGATATGTCTCATATCACTTTTTTCGATTCCATCGTCTACAAGGGATGCCATAAGGTAAGGCACCGTCATTTCCATGGCAACTTCAAGAATCATAAAAAAAGGGGTTGCTATGGATGCTGCCTTATACTGCTTTACGTATTTTAACAAGGTCTTTATCATTTTTTTAAATCCTTTCTACATATTTCCATATTCTTCTTACTATATTAAGACTTAATTTTCTGTAATCACCGTTTTTAAGAAAACTGTTTACGTTGCCGGGATTCAGACCCAGGTCCGTATATATCCTGTAATTACTTATGGACTTTTCTTTCTGAAGTTCCAGAATTCTTTTTCTTATCTTCGCCTTGAATTCATCTTCTTTTTGGAATTCCCCGGTCTCTTCTTTATATGCATCGTAAATTCCGGCATATTCTTTGCAGTCCCTTATGTAATTTTCATTATTCTTAATCTTCATACATTCCATATAAAGAGCTTCATTCTTACCGCAAAGATGTATCTTATCGGTAAGATAAGCATATAATGCAATATGGTGCAGTAATTCATTATGTTCTAAAGAATAAGAAGACAGCTTCGATATTGAAAGGCTGCCGCATCCGTTGTTTTTAATCTGTTTTTTCAGATATCCTATTAATGTAAGATTATTCATTATTGTCCTTCGTTAATACTATTAATCAAATTCCGTTTATAAAATCCCACATCACTGTGGGATTTTATCTGTTACTCTTTGTATACTGTTATATGTAAACTCAGCCAGCTTATTAACCGAGCTGTTCATTCCGTCAACGTAGTTATAATATGATATACATCCTGACTTTTCTTCATCAATCAATTCCGATTCCACATACTTATCCGTCCTGCTTAACATTACGTCACTGCCCAACATAAAATAGCGGTACGAGGAACGGGTATCGGTATCGTCGTTGGTTACATCAACCATATACCATTTATTATCGTAAAATACTTCGTTCCATCCGTGTGTGGCATTCACAACCATATCGCAGGGAATATCCATTGCATTCAGCATAAGCTTATATGCTTTGGCATAACCCTCACAGACACTCTGTCCGTTAATCAATGCACCATACGATGTATGGGAGGCATATCCGTCAGATACCTCCTTGTATTCCACGTTAACGCAAAGGTAGTCATGGGCTGCTTTAATCTTGTCAAATTCGCTGCCACTGAATCCGGCAACTATCTCCTTAATCTTATTGTCAACCTCGGTCATCATGACGTAGTCCTCATAAGAATAATAATAGATAGCGTACACGGACTTATCTGTCACACGATTCACCACATCCTGCACCTTACGCATACGGAATATAGCTACACCCTTGCACATATATGTCTGATAATCCATTCCGAAAAGCTCATACAAATGGGCATCGGATGGACTCTCGCCTATAATATCATCAAATATACCTCTTGGTGCAAGTATATATCTTACGCCCTTGGTCTCGGTTATTTTATTTAAAACAGACTGTGCATAATCTGTCAGCTCAGTCCGGTTATTTACATTCTTATAGCCCTTTCTCAGCAGATACTCACTCCAGTTGTATGTATCCGGCATTCCTGCTATGTCATACTTAACAAAGGAGAATTGTGTAATATTACTCTCCACTGAAGATTCTGCTGCCGTCGGCTGTTCTGATTCTGTTGCAGTTGTGCTTTCCGTTGTATTATCTGTGGTATTGTTATCAGGGCGGGATGTTGTCTTATCTGCGCCTGCTGTTGTCGTAATCGATTCCGGAACGGTATCAAAATTATCGTCGTCACTTATAATATCTCCTATCTCAGATGGAGATGTTCTTCCGTTCTCTGTAGTCATCGTCTCTTGAAATCTGTCAGATGTTGTTGCATCTGTGGTGATATGAACATATCCTCCTGTAGTCGTATCCCCTACAGCTATACCGGTTTCTGAGGAATCACCACTTGTTCTTCCGACATTCAGTAAAACAATAATCACAGTAATTACCGCAACAAAAAAAGCTGCAATACCTGCAATCGTCAATATTCTCTTTTTTTTCATATATCTAAACCCTCTTACCCGAGGATGTTATCCGGGATTATAAAGTAATTCCATTCATTACATATTAAGTATAGCATTATCTCAAAATGTATGCTATATAAATTATGACAAAAATAATTATTTTTTTACATTAAAGAGAGGACATTTTGAATGAAAAAGATTGACTTACACGTTCACTCAACTTATTCGGATGGCACATTTTCTCCTGCAGAGCTTGTAAAGGAGGCTGTCAAAAACGGCATAAGTGCATTTGCCCTTACCGACCACGATACAACGGATGGAATTGACGAAGCAATCGATGCAGGTGGCAAAGCCGGAATAGAAGTTATTCCCGGAATAGAGATAAGTACAAGTTATAAAGATAAAGAAATTCATATAGTGGGACTTTTTATTGATTACAAAAACAAAGAATTTCACGATGCAATATATGAAGAAATCAAAAGACGTGATGCAAGAAACAGGCTGCTTATACAGAAATTCAATGAAGCCGGTTTTCCGGTTTCTCTTGAAGTTCTTGAGAACATGTTCCCCCACAGCATTATAACCAGAGCACACTTTGCTTCTTATATGACTAAGAAAGGCTATGTAAAAGACAACAAGGAAGCCTTTTCAAAATATCTTGGTGACGGCTGTCCTTTGTATGTGAGCCGCGAACATAAATCCGTATATGACGCGGTTGATATGATAAAAAAAGCCGGCGGTGCCGCAATCCTTGCCCATCCTTTACTCTACCACCTTACAATGGGAGAATTAAAGGATTTATGTATAAGACTTAAAGACTGCGGTCTCACCGGAATTGAATCCATGTATTCAACCTACAAGGGATTTGACGAACTTATGGTAAGAAAGCTTGCCCATGAAACCGGACTTCTGGAATCCGGAGGTTCCGATTTTCACGGTGCAAACAAACCTGACATCCGTCTTGGAACAGGAATGGGCAATCTTATGATAAGTTATGATTATCTTGATAAGCTTCGTGATTCATTAAATTAATCTGCGTATGCCGATACCATATAGCTTATGAATTGTTCCGCGGTTCTTCCTGACAATCCACCGTGGGACAATTCCCATTTATTGGCTTCCATGAGAAGCGTATTTTCGTCAACTTTAATATTATTCTTTTGTGCAAGGCCTTTTACTATTTCATTAAAAAGTTTCTTGTCAGGCGAGCCAAAATATACGGATACGCCGAATCGTGCAGAAAGCGAAAGTTTCTCTGCCACTGTATCCCTTGTGTGAAGGTCATCGTCTCTTTCTTCTTTATCAGAATATTTTTCCCTGACAAGATGCCTTCTGTTGCTCGTCGCATATATAAGTACATTGTCAGGTCTTTTTTCCAGTCCTCCCTCAATAACAGCTTTCAAGAACTTGTATTCTATCTCAAATTCTTCAAAAGAAAGGTCATCCATATATATGATGAATTTGTAATTTCTGTCCTTTACCTGATTGATAATTGCTGACAAATCCTTAAACTGATGTTTATATATCTCAATCATTCTTAGTCCGTCATCATAATATTCATTAAGTATTGCCTTAATGCAGGATGATTTTCCGGTTCCGCTGTCACCGAATAAAAGAACGTTATTAGCTTTACTTCCTGCAAGAAATGCCTCCGTATTGTCCGTTATTTTCTTTTTCTGTATATCATATCCTATGAGATCTTTAAGATATTTGTGCTCAACACTTATAACAGGAGTGATTACAGGTCTGTCATTGTCATCATGTCCTACCCTGAAAGCCTTAAAAAGTCCTATACATCCGACACCTGCATCTTTATAAAAATCACATACGGTATTTAAAAATGTATTGTCATCCGCTGCCCCGGAAAGTTCCTCTGCCAGTTTAATTATCCTGTTTCTTATTCTTTTATTATAGTATTTTTCACCCTCATTATTGTTTTCAAATCCGGTGAGCATGGATAAAAATGTGCCGTATTTAGCGTCAGTCCCACTTAAATCCGTATTAAAAAGTTCTCTGTACACAGCCATATCAAGCAATGCTGCTTTGTTAATGCTGCCTTCCATTCTTCCCCTTCTTTCACAGGAAAGACTGTAAGAATTCTCATCATTTGCAAGATTATATGCAAGATAGTCCTGCCATAAATTTCCGTTAAATCCCATCTTTTCCGATACTTCAAGAATATGCGACACAATCCGTCCTGCCGTTTTTTTAACGTCAAGTCCTTCAAATTCTTCTGAAGCTATCCTTAGCATGCAATCAAAAACCTCGCGGTTTTCCGGATTTTTGTATAATAATAATTCTGAACTGTTCATTATAATGCCTCCTAATAATTTCCTAACAGTCTCAAATAATTCGACTCTTCCGATATACCTCTCAGAGCATTTCTTACGCCGGGGTCTGCAAGATTTCCTTCAAAATCAACAAAAAATCTAAATTCCCAGTTATGCTCAGGTATAGGTCTTGACTCTATTTTAGTCATATTAAGATTATTAAACATAATATGTGATAACGCATTGTAAAGACTTCCCGATTTATGCGGAACTTCAAAACACACGCTTACCTTGTCGGCATTTTTAATAAATTCTCTTTTTCTGCTGACAATTACAAATCTTGTGGTATTGCATGCCGATGAGTTAATACCATCTTCAAGAATCTGAAGACCATATTCATCGGCACAATTTGCAGAACCTATTGCTGCCTGATGAATGTCATTGTCTTCGGCAACTTTTTTGGCACTCATTGCTGTATTAAGATATGCTTTCTGGTGCCAGTCCTTATGTCTGTCAAGAAATGCGGCACACTGGGCAAGGCCCTGAGGATGGGAATATACGCACTTTATGTCCTTAAGTGTCGCCCCCGGCTTTGCAAGGAGGCAATGTCTTATCTTCACATAAGTCTCTCCCACTATGTAATTATTAAATTCCTGCAAAAGATCATAAGTATCATTAACCATTCCTGCTGAAGAATTATCTATCGGTATAACGGCATAATCCGCCACACCGTCACTCACAGCTTCCATAGCCTCCCTGAAAGTATCTACATTCATATTTCTGACATCGCTGCCGAAAAAATTAAGCATTGCTTCATGGCTGTATGCTCCCGGCACGCCCTGATACACAACTTTAATATTGTCACGTCTTATATCATCAACAATGTCGTATGGTTCTAACCTGGAATCTGACTTTCTCATCTCAAGCTTTGAATACTGGAATTTGCGGCTCATTGCCATAATCTGTGTAAAAAGTTCTGCCACACATTTGTTGTTAAAATCCGAATGTGCAAGATGTCTCAGTGTATCAATTTTCTGTTCTTCTCTTTCTTTATCAAATACAGCTTTTCCCGTTGCTATTTTATAATCGGCAACATTGGCTGCAACATCCATTCTTTTTTCAAAAAGTTCAACTATCTGTCTGTCAATCTCATCTATCTGTTTTCTTGATTCCTGTAAGTCAACTACCATATATTTTCTCCTTCTATATGTCACTTTTAATAGTTATATCACAAATTATAATAATTTGCTTGAAAAAAAAATAATTTTATTTCATAATATTATTATCATAATGTATTGGAGTCTATAAATTATGAATAAGAAATACACAAAATTCATTATTGGCGGCTCTGTTCTTCTCGCTATTATTATTCTTATTATCGTATATCATAATGTTACGAAAATAGACAAGAACAGTTCCTCAACCACCGGAAATACTCCGGGCAATCTTTTAAACGGAGGAAGCTTTTGTGAAAGCGGCGGAAAGATATATTTTTCCAACCCTTATGACAATAACAAGCTTTATTCCATGGACAGCGACTGTTCCAACATTAAGTGTCTTACAGATGACGACGTCTCTTATATTAACTGTGCCGGCAGATACATTTATTATGTAAAAAATAATGCCAAGGCATCCAACACCAACTCGCTTCTTCGTGGAGAGCTTTATGGTGTTGTAAGATGTGCGTTAAATGGTGGACGTTATACCACTCTTCATACGGGTTACAGTACAGACCTTGCATTGTCCGGCAATACACTTATATTTAATGGTGTACTCAATTCCAAAAATGTAACTTACGCCATCAATGTTAACGGTAAGAATGAAGAAGTCCTTCTTGAAGATGACATTGCCAATTCTTCAGTATATAAAGGACATATCTATTATTCAAAGCCTTCTTCATCCGGTACTGCCGACCATTCGGTATACAGTATGCGTGTGTCAGACGGCTCATCAATTTCATATCTGAATGGCAATACATACATGGCATCGGTTGTAAACAATGTTCTTTATTATATTGACCTCGATAATAACTATGCTCTTACCTCTGTGAACCTTTCGAATAACACTAAAAAGGTTCTTACAACAGACAAAGTTGTATTATACAACGTTTATAATGATGTTATTTATTATCAGGAAGAGACTTATGACCATTCTTTTAACAGAATGAATAAAGACGGAAGCAATCAGATAAAAATATATGACGGTGATGTAACTTCTATAAGCTGTACATCAAAGTACACATTTTTCAAGATGTTCGGTTCCGATACTCTTTACAGAGTTGAGACTAACGGAGATACTGCAATCCAGAAATTCTTTGTTACGGCTGACTGATAATATATTATATAAGCCCTTACGGATTATCCTCTGTAAGGGCTTATTTTTATACTAAAATATTATTCAGTTTTTCATCCTTTTCTATTATTTCTATAGCAAGATTCCTATATTTTTCTTCGTGAAGATATGTGTGTCTGAAAGGTTTTATCTCGGGAGCAAGCATTACCGCTTTCTTAAAATCCTCTTTTCTAAGTTCCAGTGTCTTTACATAATCCCAGAAACCGGTGTCGGTGAATACTGTATTAATTCTCTCATACCGGTGATTCTGAACTTTGCTCATAATGTATGTCGCAATACCTACCTGGATACCATGAAGGCTTGGTTTCTCAAGCATCTTGTCAAGTGCATGGGATATAAGGTGTTCGCTTCCACTTGTAGGTGCGCTGCTGCCGGCTATCTCATTGGCAATCCCGCTCATGGCGAGGGAATCCATCAGTTCCTTAATAAAACGATCATCCAGAATATCCTTAAATGGTGTTCTTACAAAACTGTTTACTGCTTTTTTAGATATCATCATAGCACAGTCATTTACAATATCATAACCTTTTTCCTGTTCAAAAATCCAGTCATAAAGTGCTGTTATTTTGGATACCATGTCTCCGATTCCTGAATAAAGGAATGCCTTAGGAGCACTTTTTATTACTTCAATGTCTGCGATTATGCCGTATGCAATCCTTGCCGGTACGGATTTTCTTCTGCCCTCCACTATAAGGGATGCACTAGCGCTTGAAAAACCATCAGACGAAGCTGATGTAGGGATACTTATAAAAGGAAGATTCCTTAAAAATCCACAGTATTTAGCCGCATCAATGACTTTACCGCCGCCGATGCCTATAACCGCTTCAGTTGTATTTGGAAACGAAAATCCAAGCTGCATTATTGCGTTAATTTCAACCGTATCCATTTCCTGATAGAGAAGCACATCAATGTTATTGTCTTTCATTCCTTTAAGAACTTTATCCCCGAACAGATTAATAAGTCCATTTCCGAAGAGGATAACAACTTTATGGAAATTCATATCTGCCAGATATTTTCCTACCTGTCCCAATATGTCTTTCTCTACCTTCAAAATAGCAGGTATTGATATTTCGCATTTATTCTGTGTTACCATATCATATCTCCAATTCCTTTACAGTTCCGAAATAATGTCTATACATTTATCAAAGCCTAATTTACTGCTGTTAAGTGTCATCGTGTAGTTGGTGGCTTTGCCCCATTCACCTTCTGTATAATAATTATAGTGCATTTTTCTCTTTTTATCCATATCACGCATCATATCCACAGCTTCTTTTTCAGTCTTGTTATATAATTTCATGATTCTTTCTTTTTTGACTGCTTCATCACCGTGTATAAAAATATGTACTGCATCGGGATTATCCCTTAAAATATAATCCGCACATCTTCCTATAATTACAAAAGATTCTTTCTTCGCAAGTTCTCTAATTATTTCTGACTGTGCGTTATATATTTTGTCCGAAATTGAACTTCCTGTCGCATCTCTTCCCACAAATGCATAGGAAAATATGCTCTTTGATGGTGAATATTCACCCTGATCCTCTATAATTTTCTTGGAAAAGCCTGTTTCTTCGGCAATTTTCTCAAGTATCTGGGAATCATAAAATGTTATTCCTAATTTCTTCGCTACGTTTTCGCCTATAAAATGTCCGCCACTGCCAAACTCTCGACTGATTGTAATAATTTTACTCATGATAATCTGCCTCCTTAACATTGTTAATAACATCTTTTCTGATTTTTTTCATTAACAATAATGATATGATAAGGCTCATTCCTTCTGCAAATATAAATGTGAGCCATACAAGCCATATTTTACCGGAATTGTTTCTTACAGGTAAAGATAACAAATATGCTACAGGTAACACAAATACTATCTGTCGTAATACAGATACAATTAATGATTCCATTCCACCGTCAAGTGCCTGAAAAACACCCTGAAATGCAATATTGGCTCCTGCAAAAACAAATCCTGCCGATATTATCCGCATCGCCGATATATACATCCTTCCCGTATCTGCGCCTATGCCAAACATCTTTGCCAGAGCACCGGCCAAAGTTTCCAACAATACGGTTCCTGCTATCATAATTATTGCCGTATATATTATACCACATTTTATGCCTTCGTTAATACGTTTTTTATTTTGCATTCCGTGGCTGAAAGAAACAATCGGCGTTATTGCATCCCTGAGTCCGAATGCCGCAAACAATACGAACTGCTGCACTTTATAATATAATCCGTATGCCGTAACCGCCGAATTACTTATTTTTCCGAGAATAATATTTAATCCATAGGTCATCACAGACATTAATGCCTGTGCAATAATGGCGGGCACACCTATTTTGTATATTTCTTTTATTATTGACTTTGAAGGTCGTATATACTTTATACTTTTATTTATGGCTTTATCTTTTTTATAATGGAAAATCACTGCCATTATTAACGAAATAATCTGTCCTATTACGGTTGCGTATGCAGCTCCTTTTACCCCAAGATTCATAGAAAAAATCATTACCGGGTCCAGCACAATATTAACAACAGCTCCTGTTATCTGTGCAATTGTTGAATATAGCGAATTGCCCATTGACTGAAGCATTTTTTCAAAAATTCCAAACAGTACCATTCCAAAAGAAATAATACAGCATATCTGTAAATATTCCGTTGCCAGTTTTGCTACATATACATCGTTTGTCTGGCTGTTTATATATGGTTTTACACCAAAAATACCAAACAATACACATAGCAGCCAGATTATTATTCCAAGAAAAATTCCTGTTCCTGCAACTCTATCTGCTTTATCTATGTTATTCTGTCCTAAACTTTTTGACAACAGTGCACCAAGTCCTACACCTGTTCCTATTCCCACCGCCACAATAAGCATTTGTACGGGAAATGCTAACGTTAATGCATTAAGTGATGCTTCTCCCGTTCCTTTAATTCTTCCTACAAAGGCACTGTCTACAATATTATACACCGCCTGCAGCATCATTGACAAAATCATGGGAATTCCCATTGTAATCATCAATTTACTGATTTTCATAGATGCCATTTTGTCTGTATTATCTTTTTGCATATCTTTTCCTCCTTCTTTGCAAAAAAATAAAGCGTAAATCCATCTGGATTTACGCTTTACGCTACACGATTGTTTACAAAATTATGCGTTCTTGCCACAGCATTTCTTATATTTAAGACCGCTTCCGCAAGGACATGGATCATTTCTTGAAATCTTAGGTCCCTTAACAACTGTTGTTGAAAGTTTCTGTTCTTTATAGAGTTCCTTTCTTCTCTTGGAATCAATTAACTCGTCCCATTCAGGAAGTTCATAAAGCCAGTCAGCTCTTGCATCAACCATATTCTTATAGAGAGTTTCCAAATCATAATCAAGGTTCACTTCTGTATTCTCATCCATTGTCTCAATCGGATTAGGATTCTTAAGGCTGTCATTAATTCCGTCAAGGAAGCCAACCATCGTCATTATATCAAAGTTATAATTATCTGCCAGTTCCTTAACTGTACCTTTCACAGGTTCACCATATGATTTAAGAAGGTCTATATATACACCCTTCTCTAAGTTGAAATAATTAGCCCAAAACATCTGTTGTGCCTGAGGACTTTTCTTGTCATCATAGGCCATTTCTCTCCACTGTTCTAATAATGTCATGTTCGTTCTCCTAAAACTTTTGTATTATTATGAGATTATATAACAATCTTTTAATTTAGTCAAATGCACTCTCTATACATTTTTCTTATTTTCTGCTAAAATCATTTTAAAATATAAGATGACGAGGTTAATATATGAAAAAGAAATCTACTGCCGTCAGAGTAATGGCAATTATTTGTATAGTGCTTTTGGTCGGAATGTACATAACTTCCCTTGTACTCGCAATAATCCAGCATAAGAGTGCAGGTGCCGCGCTTAAAATATCAATGCTCTGTACTATTGTTGTTCCGGTATGGATATATATTTTCATGATGTTCCATAAGCTTGCTACAAGAAACCAGTTTATGAATTCAGAGGAAGATGAAATTTCCGAAAAAGATATCCCGGAAAATGAAGACGATGACGATTCTGCTGATGAGTAATTTTGAGATTTGTTAAGAGTCGCGGTTAGACGGACCGGCGAGCCGGGAATCTCTACCTTTTCGGCCGTATTCCGCTGTTTTGGTAGAGATTCGCAAACTGACTCCCCTCCCCGCAGCTCGCGAACCAAGATTTTATCCCGCCACTAATGTAGGATTACAAACTGACTCCCCTCCCTGCGGCTAGCGGGCCGGGATTTTACCCCGCCGCTGTTGTAGGATTACAGAATTCCCTGCCACTAACATCCTGTTTTAATAAAAATATGTCCCCTGTCAAAAGACAGGGGACATATAAATTTGAGAACCTTTTTTATATCCTCAATATAATTTATTTAGACAAATTACTTGTTCTATAGATAATATCGTGTCTCTTAGGACCGTTAGATACCATTGTGATAGGTACTCCGATTTCTTCCTCTATTGCTTCAATGTATGCCTTACATTCGGCAGGAAGTTCATCATAATTCTTAATTCCTCTGATATCACATTTCCAACCCTTAAATTTCTTAAGTACAGGCTTAGCCTTTTCAAGCTTGTATGTTACAGGGAAGTCCTTGATAACTTCGCCGTCAATTTCATAGCCTACGCACATAGGAATCTCATCAAGATATCCGAGTACATCAAGAACTGTAAGTGCTACTTCTGTTGCACCCTGCATTCTGCAGCCGTATCTTGTGGCAACTGCGTCAAACCATCCCATTCTTCTTGGTCTGCCTGTTGTAGCGCCGAATTCGCCACCGTCTCCGCCACGGACTCTTAATTCCTGTGCTTCGTCACCGAAAATCTCACTTACGAATGCTCCGGCACCGACTGCTGAAGAATATGCTTTAACAACGGTAACTACATCCTGAATCTCCCTGGCTGGAATACCTGCACCGATTGCTCCGTAAGATGCAAGTGTTGAAGAAGATGTTACCATTGGATAAATACCATGGTCAGGATCCTTAAGGGAACCAAGCTGTCCCTCAAGGAGGACTGTCTTGCCCTCTTTAAGTGCATTGTGAAGGAAAAGTGAAACGTCTGCTACATATGGAGCAACCATTTCCTTATATTCCATTAAAAGATTGAATATATCATCAGGATTCATTGGTTCCTTATTATAAAGGTTCTTAAGAAGCACGTTCTTGTATTCCACAACACGCTCAACCTTTTCACGAAGGTCTGCTTCATTCATAAATAATTCACTTACCTGAAAACCAATCTTAGCATACTTGTCTGAGTAAAATGGTGCAATACCGGACTTAGTGGAACCAAATGCCTTACCGCCGAGACGTTCTTCTTCGTATGTATCAAAATCAACATGATATGGCATAAGTATCTGTGCTCTGTCTGATACAAGAATCTTAGGTGTTGGTACGCCTCTGTCCTCAAGTGATTTAATTTCATTGAAAAGATATGGTATATTAAGTGCCACACCATTGCCAATTACACTTGTCGTATGATTATAAAAAACGCCTGATGGAAGTAAGTGTAAAGCGAACTTGCCATAATCATTAATAATCGTATGACCTGCATTACTTCCTCCCTGGAATCTTACTATAATATCTGACTGTTCGGCAAGCATATCTGTAATCTTGCCCTTGCCTTCATCACCCCAGTTAGCGCCAACTATTGCTCTTACCATGTGTGATCCTCCTCTTTTATTATATAAATAACTGCAGGCTTTTAAAGACTGCGTGAATAGTATACCTTAAATTATCAAATATGTAAAGAAAGAGTTGTCAGCAACTGTACAGCACAGTACCGGCAACTCTTTTGTAATGATGTATTAACAGTTGATTTCCGCTGTTAATCCAAGTTCATCTTTGTATTCGTTAAGGATAGGTTTTACAACTTCTGAAAGGAATTCCTCAACCTGCCACTTTGAACGTCCTGTGTATAATGAAGGGTCCATATTTTTCTGCAAATCCTCAAGTGTAAGATTAAATGCAGGGTCGGCAGCAATCAGTTCAAGGAGATTGTTGTCAAGACCTTCCACTTTGACACGTCTGCCCGCTTCCATGGAAAGAGTTCTGATACGTTCATGGAGTTCCTGTCTGTCTCCGCCGGCTTTTACGGCATCCATCATAATATTTTCTGTAGCCATGAAAGGAAGCTCTGCCATAATGTGTTTGTAAATTACCTTGTCATATACAACAAGTCCGTCTACAACATTAAGATAAAGGTCAAGTATACCGTCTACTGCAAGAAATGCTTCCGGTACAGACATTCTTTTATTAGCGGAATCGTCGAGAGTTCTCTCAAACCACTGTGTCGCACTTGTGATTGCAGGGTTCATAACATCTGACATAACATAATTAGCAAGGCTCGCTATTCTTTCGCTTCTCATAGGATTTCTCTTATAAGCCATTGCTGATGAACCAATCTGTGTCTTTTCAAAAGGTTCCTCGATTTCTTTTAAATGCTGTAAAAGTCTTATATCATTAGAAAACTTGTGGGCACTTGCGGCAATACCGGCAAGGACATTCACAACCTTGGTATCTACTTTTCTTGAATAAGTCTGGCCTGAAACAGGATATGTATCCTCAAATCCCATTTTGTTGGCTATCATCTTATCAAGACGGCGTATTTTATCCTGGTCGCCTTCAAAAAGCTCCATAAAACTTGCCTGTGTTCCTGTTGTACCCTTCTGTCCGAGAAGCTTCATTGTTGAAATAACATGATTAAGGTCTTCAAGGTCTAAAAGAAGTTCCTGCATCCAGAGAGTTGCTCTTTTACCTACGGTTGTTGGCTGTGCAGGCTGGAAATGTGTGAATGCAAGAGTAGGAAGTGCCTTATATTCATCTGCAAATTTTGAAAGCTCGTTGATTACATTCACAAGTTTTTTGCGGACAAGTTTAAGTCCTTCTGTCATTATTATAAGGTCAGTATTATCGCCTACATAACATGAAGTTGCGCCAAGGTGGATAATTCCTTTTGCCTTAGGGCACTGTAAACCATAAGCATATACATGTGACATTACATCATGTCTTACAATTTTTTCTCTTGCCTTTGCATCCTCATAATTAATATCATCTTTGTGAGCTTTAAGTTCTTCTATCTGCTCATCCGTAATATTAAGTCCAAGTTCTTTTTCTGATTCTGCAAGAGCAATCCAGAGTGCTCTCCATGTTCTGAATTTTTTATCAGGCGAAAAAATATACTGCATTTCTTTACTTGCATATCTTTCAGCCAAAGGTGTCTGATATCTGTCAGTTGCCATTTTAAATCTCCTTTTATTTTTCATATTCGCCACGGATATCTTCTGTCGGCGGTTCTATAGGATAATTGCCGGTAAAGCAGGCATCACAATAATCGGTCTTACCGTCTATGAGTTCACTTAATCTTGTAACATCAAGGTAACCCAGTGAATCTGCCCCGATATATTTACATATCTGGTCTACGGTGTGGTCATGCGCTATTAACTGGTCATCCGATGGAATATCAGTTCCAAAATAACATGGATGTAAAAACGGAGGCGAACTTATTCTTACATGAACTTCGGTAGCACCTGCATCTTTTAACATCTTTACTATTCTTGCCGAGGTTGTTCCCCGCACAATGGAGTCATCTATCATAATAACTCTTTTACCGTTTACCGCATCTTTTAAAACATTGAGTTTAATTTTAACACTGGTCTCTCTCTGGGACTGCTTAGGTTTAATAAATGTACGCCCTACATAGCTGTTTTTCATAAATGCAATTCCGTAAGGTATTCCTGATTCCATGGAATATCCAAGTGCGGCCACATTACCTGATTCAGGCACACCTACTACAATATCAGCCTCCACAGGGTGGGTCTTTGCAAGTATACGGCCTGCCATAATACGGGAACTGTATACTCCTACACCGTCAATGTAGCTGTCCGGTCTGGCAAAATATATGTATTCAAAAATACATCTTGCGCATTTATTAATACATCCTGAAGTATCTGAGCTTATACCATCAGGTGTTATTGTGACTATTTCTCCCGGAAGCACATCCCTTACAAATTCTGCACCGATAGCTGAAAATGCACAGGTCTCTGAGGATACGAAATATGCGTTGTCTCTTTTTCCGATACTTAACGGCTTAAAGCCGAAAACATCCCTTGCCGCAATTAATTTACGGGGACTCATTACTACAAGAGAATATGCCCCCTTTATTTTTTTCATGGCATTGGCTACCGCCGCTTCGACGCTTGAGGTCTTAAGACGTTCCCTTGCTATGTAATATGCGATTACCTCTGAATCTATGGTTGTCTGGAAAATCGCACCTGTGTATGAAAGTTCATCCCTGAGTTCAGGAGCATTTATAAGGTTGCCGTTATGAGCGAGTGCCAGTGTTCCTTTAACATAATTAAGAACAAGAGGCTGGGCATTTTCCCTGCAGCTGCTTCCTGCCGTAGAATATCTTACATGTCCTACTCCAATGTTTCCTTTTAATTTCTCAAGTGATTCTGCATCAAAAACTTCACTTACTAATCCCATATCCTTTCTGGAATTAACAATTCCCTTAGGTCCTTCCGTATCGCTTACCGCAATACCACAGCTTTCCTGTCCTCTGTGCTGCAACGCGAACAGTCCGTAGTATATTGTTGTGGCAACATCGTTGCCATCAAAATCGTAAGCGCCGAATACACCGCATTCTTCATGCACTTCACTTTCTTCAATATTGTCTGAATTACTTGTTTCTATCATATATATACCTCCAGGTATCAGATGTTAAATTCTTTGCCTGTAAGTAATGCAAATGCCTCTTTGTATTTGTCAACAGTCTTTTTAACAACTTCTTCAGGAAGAAGGAGGTCATTGTCAGGATTAGCTTTAAGCCAGTCTCTTACAAACTGCTTGTCATATGATGGCTGTGACTTGCCTGCTTCATATCCTTCAAGAGGCCAGAATCTTGAGCTGTCAGGTGTGAGCATTTCGTCACCGATAACAACTTCACCCTTCTCGTTAAGACCGAATTCAAATTTGGTGTCGGCAATGATAATTCCTTTGCTTAAAGCATAATCTGCACATTTCTTATATAAAGCGATTGTATATTCCTTAATCTTAGCTGCATATTCTTCACCCTTTTCAGGATAAATTTTCTTAAGAACTTCTACGCTCTGCTCGTATGATATATTCTCATCATGGAGTCCTATCTCTGCCTTGGTACTTGGAGTATATATAGGCTCAGGAAGCTTGTCTGATTCCTTGAGTCCTTCAGGGAGCTTAATTCCGCAGACGGTTCCGTTTTCCTTGTAGCTTGCCCAACCGCTTCCTGTAATGTATCCTCTTACGATACATTCAATAGGGAGCATCTCTAACTTCTTGCACATCATGCTGTTGCCTTTAAATTCATCCTTCTGGAAAAATTCAGGCATATCCTTATTATCAACTGATATCATATGGTTAGGTACTATATCTTTTGTAAAATCAAACCAGAACTTAGACATCTGTGTTAATATGGCACCCTTATCTGTTATCTTATTTTTAAGAATGTTATCGAAGGCTGATATTCTGTCAGTTGCAACCATTATAAGGCTGTCACCGTTATCATATACTTCTCGTACTTTACCCTCTTTAAAAGGCTTATATTCCTGCATGTTATTGTCCTCCATATATTTATGCAATTTTTTATAGTACGATTATAGTACACCAAGTTTTATAAAGTCAACGTCAATACCTACTAAAATAAATAAAATAAGTATTGTCTTATAATGGATATTAGTTATAATTATAAATGTAGAAAATTACCGGGAGGAAATACATATGGTTGATAAAAGACGCCACAAAAGAGTTAAGGTCAAGCTTAACCTTGTTGTATCCAACATTTTTGACCAGAATGCGGATATGATTAAAATTGACTCGCCTATTGAAGTCAAGGATGTTTCAAGATCGGGTATCGGTTTTATTACAAAAAGCATTCTTCCAATGAATTATTATTTTAATGCCGCACTTACTTTTGACGATGAGGACTCCATCCTTTACAGCGTTGTTAAAATTATCCGTTGTGAAGCGCTAGAGGATGATGAATACTCTTACGGCTGTGAGTTTGTGGGCATGGCTCCCGTTCTCGGATATATCTTTGATAAACTTGAAGCGAAATAATATATGTTAAAAACCTTGGAAAATCATATTAACGGCTTCCCAAGGTTTTTCTTATCTGTCAGTCTGCAGGTCCTTCGTCACATTAATCTTTTTAATGCTGATTATTGAAGGGATAAATGCAAGTGCATATATTATTAAAATTATAATAACTGCCGGCATTACATCTTTTAATGTGAATTTAAAAATATAACTGTATAAATTCTTCTTTGTATATAAATATACAATGTAGCTGGCTGCATACGAAAATCCGCTACCCAGTATCAGGGATAAAATAACTGTTCTTGTGTTTTCATATAACTTATTATTCCATATATGTCAATTAACATTTCTTATAATTTTACGCACACATTTCAAAAAATGTGTTTAAATTTTAATTGATTTTTTTAGTCGTCACAGGTACAATAAAATCAGCACATAATTACGTATTCGCTGTGCGTGAATTTTTTAAGGAAGAGGGTGAATGAGTGAATCTTCAAGAGCGAGCAAAAGAAGTGGTTGTAGACAATAATGGCATTGCAAAATCTGCCGACTTTGTTGCTGCCGGAATCAGAGCTGTCGATGTCGTAAACCTGTGTAACGCAGGCTTTCTTAACCGTGTACGACACGGATACTATCAGCTTGCCGAACAAAGTGTTTCTTCAGAAGAACAATTGCTTGCAACACTCATACCAAAAGGAATAGTTTGTGTTGAATCTGCATTGTTTCACTATGGTTACAGCGACTTTGCACCACGAAAATGGTCAATAGCTGTACCTCGTTCAATGTCAAGAACAAAGCTAAAAGTTGATTCGCTTGCTGTTCAACCTTATTACATGCAGCCTGAGTTGTATGAACTTGGGAAAATTACCGATAACTTCAACGGGGTTGAGCTGCCTGTATATGACCGTGAGCGAACAATATGTGATTGTTTCAAATATCGTTCAAGATTAGATAACGAAATTTTCAACAAGGCTATTAACGCTTATGTAAAAGACAACAAAAAGAATCTGAATAATCTTTCTGCTTATTCCCAAAAATTGCGTGTGTATAAAAAAGTTACCGAACTGATGGAGGTGTTGCTGAATGGCTGATATTGCAGCGTCTGTGCTTACACGATTAAAGAATAAGGCGCAGGCAAGTGGAAGAAGTTATCAACTTTGCTTACAACTCTTTTGTCAGGAAGAATTTTCTATTCGCTTACTGAATTTGACAGCAGAGTTACAGTCGATGTTGATTTTTTGCTTCGACAAATGCCAAACACTCCTGAGCAACTGCGAGTTGTGCTTGAAGAAATTATCGCAGCGTGCGATATTACTCTGACTCGTGAGGAATGGTATGAGCTGTACCTGGCGTCAGGTCATCTGCTTCCGTAGGGATTATCGATTACCAGTATTATTTTCAAAATGCTGGTAATCCTTAGAATTAGCAAGTTGCACAAAAGAATCTTCTCTTTTACGAAGTCTGGTCTCATAAACGAGATAAAGGTTCTGGCAGCTGCAGCAAGTGTTACACCAACACCAGAACCACCAGATGGAAATCCATTACTCAAACCTTTATGAGGTATTTGGATTTTCCGTTACCCAAACCACTATGAAGCACCTTTGTTTTATTCATTACAAATTAAACAAATCTGCATGTGTTCCGGTATCAACTAAAGTCAATGTTAGAACATCATTCTCCTTCAGATAAATCAATAACCAATCCGGCTGAATGTGACACTCCCTGAACCCCTGGTATTTTCCTTTTAGCTCATGGTCACGATATTTCTCTTCGAGAGGAATATCATTCTGCAGCATAGTAATAACTTTATCTAAAAGTTTCAAATCCAAGCCTCGTTTCTTTGCCAACTTAAGACTTTTCTTAAATTTCCCGGTTAGTATTAATTCATATTGCATTAATCAATCTCCTCCAAAGCCTCTGAAAAGCTAGCGTATCTCTTTGTATTAGGATCTTTGCTGATTCTCTTTGCTTCTTCCATTGCCTCTAATACTTCCGGCTTATACTGTGGCAGTTCAACACTAAAAGGAAGTCCTCCTCTTAATACGCACTGCTTTAAGAATATATTCATTGCACCGGACATATCCATTCCTAACTGTGAGAAAAGTTCACTTGCCTGTTTCTTTAAATTTTCATCTATTCTTACTTGTGTAGGTACCGTAGCCATAAAATCGCCTCCATCTCAAAATACAATACTAATATTATATGCATCTCTTATAATTATATTATACCGTTTTAATTTACATTGTCAATCATTTGTATTATTTTTATAAGGATAAAAATCCCACCTGGTAAAAATCCCACCTCCGTTTTCAGAGGTGGGATTTATTAAATTAATGCTCCGGGTATTTTATTCCACATTCTTAAGTGCGTCACTCATAGGTATCTTTCTGATTTTTCTGCTTAATATAAGCTCTACCACAAAATAGCTTGCCATTCCGATTAAGAACATCTGCCAGTATATGTCAGGCTTGATGTAGAAAGTGAGCCATCCTTTCATATCGCCCATAAAGAAGTAATATAGCTTCCTGATAATCAGGTATGACACAGGTAATGATAATGCCAGACAAATTGCAACCATTATAGTGGTTGACGTCATGTAAAGTTTTCTTATCTCATTATTATTGTAGCCCAGTATTTTAACCATTGAGATGGAATTACTGTTTTTCTCGATAACCACTTTGGCGAGAATGTAAATCATAATCATAAATAAAATTATTGCAAATCCATAAAACATATAGAACATTGAACCCATTGATCTTTCAAGCTGCCGGCTCATCTTTGTCAGGTCTTCTTCCGTTATTTTTGTTGCAATGTATTTTTCGTCGATATCAGTTATCACTTTGTTGGAGAAATATCCGTTAAATGCACCATCCGGTATATTAAATTCCGCGCAGAATTCTTTTTCAGGTACGAATACGGATAATGCTGCTGGGTAGTTGTAATATCCTTTTACCTTAAAACTGTGTTTTGTACCCGTATACTTTTCAACAAGGGTAATTGTATCTCCTTTATCTATTCCGTATTTCTCGTGATAGCCCTCGGAAATAAGCGCCCCGTCTTTTATATTAATTTTGGCATAATTACTGTTTTCGCTGATTCCGTATACAGTTATTTCTTCTTCGCTGTCATTATCAGTAATCAAGGATGTTACAAGGTATTTTTCTGCACCTTCTGTTTCTGTTGGCTGCATTGCTTTAAGAACATACTGATATTCGGCAAGTTTATTGTTTATTACATCATCCTCGTATTTGTTTAACAACGGTGTCATCATCATTCCAAACATAAGGAGTACATTTGCAAAAATAATTCCTACAAACATCATTACATATCCTGACATATTCTGGAAAATAACCCTGATTTTAAATCTTGTAAGGAATTTGTAATGTGGTAGCTTAACGGCTTTTTTTCTCTTTCTTGAAGAAAGGTCATTTCTTATAAATCTTAACGGTTTAAGTCTTAATTTGTAACTCAGAATTACAAAATTAATTATAAGCATCATAATAAGAGGAACAACCGTAGTCTTTATAAATGCTTCGGGGCTCCACAATGTATGATATGTAGGAAGGCTGTAACTTCCGTAATACATATCTGCCATAATTTTTTTAAATACGGTATAGCCAAGAACATTACCTATTACCGCCGCAACACCTGTAACAATAAGCGGTCCCGCCATGTAATGGATTACTATTTCGCTTCGTTTGTAACCTGATGCCCTGAGCGTTCCTATTACAGCAGCTTCAGATGCTATTGTATTGCTTATTGTTACCGCAAAGATAAATGCGATAATGGCAATTACAATATACAAAAGAAATTCTATAAGCACCTTGTCTCCACCCATATCATCTCTTGTGAACATAATTGCCTGATTGGAATACTTTGGAATGTACTTTGCAAGAGTGGTTGTTTTACTGAGTTTAAGTGAGAAATTATCTGCCCATTCTTTTTCCTGTTTCTCATCCTCAGGCTCGTTACTGTATTTCCATGAATAATCATAGTGTATAACCGCATCGTTATTTCTGCCAAAACCTTCCGGTGTTACTATTGCCACACCGAATTTAATTGAATCAAACATTGAATCGGTGTTGTCTGAGAAAAGAGCAAGGTAATCAGGAAGTGCTACAAGTCCTGTTATTTTGTATTCATAATTTCCTACGGTTATGAGGTCCCCTACTTTAAGGTCATTGTTATCGGCATACATTCTGTCTATTGCAATTTCATCTTTGCCTTCAGGAAGGTTTCCCTTCATAACACATACCGTATTTACTTCCTCACGGTTTTTGAATATCCTTAATCTGCTTGTGCTTTCACTCTGGTTTTTCTTTAAAACAGCTTCTTCAATATAGAAATTCTTGTAAAGGCTGATTTGTTCATCATCTGCTATTTTTTGGATTTCAGGAGTTACTTCACCATAAATCTCAAAATTACCGTTTTCTATATTGTACTTTTCGTCACTCTTATTGACTTCTTCTATCATACTGCTGTCAGCAATGATAAAACCTGATATAAAGCCTATGGCAAGTATAAGGAAAAGAAAAATTGCTATGTATCTTCCTTTATCGCATTTGATTTCCGAAAAAATACGTTTGTTAAGTGGATTTTTCATGGCTGCCTCCTTACCATTCAAGCTCTGCTGCGGAGATTTTCTCTGTATTTTCGTAACGTTTTCTGATTTCTCCGTCTTTTAACTTAATTACAACATCAGCCATATTTTTAATGGCATCATTATGTGTTACCATAAGTACCGTGTTGTTGTATTTATGATTGATTTCTTCTATAAGTTTTAGGATTTCCTTGGATGTATTGTAATCAAGTGCCCCCGTGGGTTCATCGCAAAGGAGTATATCGGGATTTTTAACTATTGCCCTTCCTATAGAAACTCTCTGCTGCTGTCCACCGGATAACTGGTTAGGTAATTTGTGTCTGTGTTCATATAAACCTAGTGTTTTTAAAAGGTCGTCAATGTCTAACGGATTATCGCTAAGGTAAGCACCTACCTCTATATTTTCCTTTACATTGAGGTTAGGTATTAAATTATACATCTGGAATACATATCCGAGATGTTTTCTCCTGTAAAGAGTCAGTTTCTTTTCATCCATATCCTCTGTCTTTTCTCCGTTAATTGAGACATATCCGCTGTCGGCATTATCAATGCCTCCGATTATGTTAAGCAGTGTAGATTTTCCTGAACCTGACTGTCCGAGGAGTACGCAAATCTGACCTTTTTCTATTTCTAAATCAATTCCTTTCAAAACCTCAACACGATTTTCTTCCGTACCGTAAGATTTTCTTATTCCTTTAATTTCTAAAAACATGTTATCCTCCTTTTTGTTAGTTATGACTAACCATATGTTTTAAATAAAAGAGCTTTTTCAGCCCTTTTATTTTTTAAGAACTCTCATAGAGTTCAGAATTGCTATTACAGAAACACCGACATCCGCAAAAACAGCTTCCCACATATTGGCAACACCGAGTGCACCAAGTATTAATACGATAAACTTGACTCCCAGAGCAAACACTATGTTCTGCTTAACAACGCCTAATGTCTTTCGTGCTATTTTAACAGTTGATGCTATTTTTCTTACATCATCATCCATTAATACAATGTCTGCTGCCTCTATTGCGGCATCACTTCCCATGCTTCCCATGGCAATACCGACGTCTGCTCTTGTAAGCACCGGTGCATCATTGATTCCGTCACCCACAAATGCAACTTTTTCTTTGCCTGTTTTTGAGGCTAATAGTTCTTCTACTTTCTGTACTTTATCAGACGGCAGAAGTTCTGAATATACTGTGTCGATACCAAGTTCTTTGGCTACTTCTTCTGCTGCCTTTTGTCTGTCTCCGGTGAGCATTACAACATTCTTTACGCCAACCTTCTTCATATCCGCTACAGCTTCTTTGGCACCGTCTTTGATAGTATCTGAAATTACTATCGCTCCTACAAAAGTGTTGTCATACGCAACGTATACAACTGTTCCGCCGGATTTATGTTCTTCATACGCAATACTGTGGGATTTTAAAAGTTTACCATTGCCGACAAGTGTTTCTTTACCGTCAAGTAAAAGCTCCACACCATGTCCGGAAATCTCTTTAACGTCTTTAATCCTGTCTGTATCAATCTTATTGTCATAAGCCTCTTTAATTGATGCAGCTATAGGATGTGTTGAAAAACTTTCGCCGTATGCCGCTATTTCAAGAAGCCTTTCTTCTGATATTCCTGAAGCTACAATTTCCGATACCTTAAATTCACCTTTGGTAAGTGTTCCTGTTTTATCCATTACAATGGTTGTTACTTCCGCAACAGCCTCAAGGAAATTACTTCCCTTTACAAGGACACCGATTCTTGATGCCGAACCGATTCCGCTGAAAAATCCGAGAGGAACCGATATTACGAGAGCACAAGGACATGAAATTACAAGAAAGATGCAGGCTCTTGTTATCCAGTCACCCCAGTTTCCTGTTATTATGGATGGGATGATGGCAATTATAACTGCCGCTATTGTAACAACAGGGGTGTAATATTTTGCAAATCTTGTAATGAAGTTTTCGACTCTTGCTTTCTTGGAGCTTGCATTTTCCACAAGCTCAAGAATCTTAGCTACCGTTGAATCCTCAAAAGCCTTTGTTGTCTTTACTTTAAGTGTTCCGCTGCCGTTTACGCATCCGCTGACAATCTCGTCACCGGCCTTGGCACTTCTTGGAACAGATTCTCCGGTAAGTGCTGCCGTATCCAGCATGGAATTTCCTTCGATAATCACTCCGTCAAGAGGAACTTTTTCGCCCGGTTTGATAACAATGATACTGCCGATTTCAACATCATCAGGATCAACCTGCTTTAATTCACCGTTCTCTTCAATATTGGCATATTCAGGACATATATCCATCATCTCTGATATGGACTGACGGGATTTGCCAACCGCATATCCCTGAAAAAGTTCACCTACCTGATAGAAAAGCATTACCGCTACGGCTTCTTCAAATTCCTTTACTCCGAATGCTCCGAATGTGGCAATCATCATAAGGAAATTCTCATCAAATACCTGCCCGTGGCTGATATTTCTTGCCGCTTTAATAACTATGTCATAACCGATTATGATATATGGAACTAAATAAATTCCGCCAAGTATCCATTCGTCAGGCAGTTTATCAAATACCCCAAGATGTTCCAACACAAAAAGCGGAACAAATATTACGAAGGACACTATTATTCTTGTCAGTGTCTTTTTCTGCTTGCTGCTCATATATGGTCAGCCCTTTCTTAACATTCAATCTTACAGTCAGGTTCTACCTTGGCACAAACTGCCACAACTTCTTTCATAATTTCATCAAACCTGTCATCATCGGCTTCAAGAACAAGTTTCTGTGTCATAAAACTTACACTTGCATCCTTAACTCCTGAAATTTTCTTGATACCTTCTTCCATCTTTGCTGCACAGTTTGCGCAATCCAAGTCGATAAGTTTAAATTTTTTCTTCATAATAATAATCTCCTTACGCAAAAAACTTTATTTGTTTTCTTCTTCCAGATGGTCTCTTCCCTGACCAATAATAAGCCGTACATGTTCGTCAGCCAGACTGTAAATAACTGATTTACCATCACGTCTGCATGAAACAAGCCTGTTCTGCTTAAGTATTCTAAGCTGGTGTGAAATAGCTGACTGATTCATATTAAGTGCCGTTGCTATATCACATACACATGCTTCCGATTCAAACAGAACATACAAAATTCTGATTCTCGTTGAGTCACCAAATACCTTAAAAAGTTCTGCCAGATCATAGAGCTCATCTTCGTCCGGCATATCCATATTAATTTTCTCCAGTACATCTGAATGTATATGCACCGCTTCACAACACTCAACATCATTAATTGCCATAATTTCACTTCCTTTTCAAAAAAAATGAACATATGAATTACTGTTCATATGTTCATAATATCATTATTAATTTATTTGTCAACTGTTTTTTTATTTATTACAGTTTTTCCTCATAGTCTACGTCAATAATATCTTTATCTTTTCCACCCATTTTCTTTGCGATATGAAGTGTAATAAAGACATCGGTTACACCACCGAATATCATTCCTATTCCTATGATGGTTACAAGTAATTTCATGGTATCAAACGGATTGCATACAACAAGTACGCCAAGGGCTATATTAATAATTGCCGCAATCAGAAGTATAAGCCAGCTTGGGCTTTTTACCCTTGCCATATCAATAGTTTCCTGAAGCTTGCTGCATCCGCTGATTATTATAATAATTCCTAATATAAGCGGCAGAAGTGAAATAACAACTTCGACTTTAAGAATGGTACATACACCCAGCGTAATTGCTACAAGTCCTTTTAAGAAATCGTTTTTCATAAAGTTATCTTCTGTTTTTCTTCTTATATAAATTATAATTGAGACAATTCCCATAAGGAATAATGCTGCACTTACAAGATAACCTATCATCCTGAGTGTGGTTCCCGGGAAAATAACAAGTATCACACCTACTACTGCCGATAAAATACCCATTACAATATTATCAATTTTGTATTCTTTAATCTTTTCGTTCATATTATCAATCCGCCTTTCTGAATTATTTTAAAAGCTCTTTGAGCATATCATTGACCATGGCAGGATTAGCTTTGCCTTTCATGGCTTTCATAGTCTGTCCTACAAGGAAGCCTATCGCCTTTTCCTTACCGCTTCTGTAATCTTCTACAGACTGTGGATTAGCTGCAATAACGTCTTCAACAGTCTTTTTCAATGCACCTTCGTCATTAACCTGCTTAAGTCCGTTTTCTTCAACATATTTAACAGGATCAATATCCTCGTCAAATATTTTTTCAAATACTTCTTTGGCTACAGAACTGTTAATGCTTCCGTCATCAGTTAATTTAATAAGTGCGGCAAGATTAGCAGGTGAAAAACTGATATCCGATACATCCATTGATTTTTCTTTGATAATTCTCATAGTCTCAACCATAAGCCAGTTGGAAACCTTTTTAGGATTATTACAGATTGCTGTTGTCTGTTCAAAAATATCCGCAAGTTTCTTTGAATCTGTGAGGATTTCAATATCGTAATCAGGGATACCGAATTCTTCTTTGTATCGTTTCATCTTCTCTGTCTTAAATTCAGGCTGCCTGCTTCTTATCTCTTCAAGCCACTCATCACTGATGTGTATTGGAACAAGGTCAGGATCCGGAAAATATCTGTAATCCTGTGCGTCTTCTTTTGAACGCATTGCATAGGAATATTCTTTATCGTCATTCCAACGTCTTGTTTCCTGAACTACTTTTTCACCTGATTCAATCAAATCAATCTGTCTGTTCTTTTCAGCTTCTATTGCCCTTTCAATGGCACTGAAGGAGTTAAGGTTCTTTGTCTCGGTTCTTGTTCCGAATTCTGCAGTTCCCACTTCCCTTACTGAAAGATTGACATCGGCTCTCATTGAACCTTCCTGTAATTTACAATCAGATGCACCGAGATACTGGATTATAAGTCTTAATTTTTCAAGATATGCAATTACTTCTTTGGCACTTCTCATGTCAGGTTCCGATACGATTTCGATAAGAGGTACGCCCGAACGGTTAAAATCCACAAGGGATTCTCCGGACCAGTCATCATGTACCAGCTTGCCTGCATCTTCCTCCATATGAATCTCATGGATTCTTACCGGCTTGACAGTTCCGTCTTCTAATTCAATGTCAACGTGTCCGTCCCTGCATATAGGAAGATATAACTGCGAAATCTGATAGTTCTGTGGGTTATCAGGGTAGAAATAGTTCTTTCTGTCAAACTTGCAATCCTTTGTAATGTTACAGTTGGTTGCAAGTCCTACTGCTGCCGCATATTCAACAACCTTTTTATTAAGAACAGGAAGTGAACCAGGCATACCTGTACAGACAGGGCATGTATGTGTATTAGGTGCTCCGCCAAAAGCAGTGGAGCATCCGCAGAAAATTTTTGTTTTGGTTGCAAGTTCTACATGAACTTCAAGTCCGATGACTGTTTCATATTCTTTTGCCATAATCCGCTCCTCCTATTCAAACTTTCCTCTTGCCTGTTCATAAGCGAAACCGGCACGAATAAGATTCTTTTCTTTAAAGCAGTCTCCGATAAACTGTACTCCGATAGGGAGTCCGTCGGAATCTTTACCGCAAGGTACACTTAATCCCGGAAGCCCTGCAAGATTTAAAGAAATAGTATATATATCGCCAAGATACATCTTAATTGGGTCTGATAAAGATGAACCAATCTTTGGTGCTGTGGTAGGTGCCACAGGTCCGATTAAAAGATCATATTTTGCAAAGGCCTCATCAAAAGCTTTCTTAATAAGAGCTTTTACTCTTAATGCTTTAAGATAATATGCATCATAATATCCTGAACTTAATACGAATGAACCAAGTAAAATTCTTCTCTTAACCTCGGCACCGAATCCTTCAGAACGTGTTCTTTTATACATGCTGTGGAGGTCATCATAATTTTTTGCCCTGTATCCGTATTTTACACCGTCAAATCTTTCAAGGTTAGAGCTTGCCTCTGCGGCTGCTATGGTGTAATAGGTAGGAATTGCGTAATCTACCAAATCCAGGTCAAATTCCTCAACGATTGCGCCCTTTGCTTCCAATGTCTTTGCAACATTAAGGACGGCTTCTTTTACTTCAGGGTCAAGTCCTTCTCCGAAATAAGTTCTTGGAATACCGATTTTCATTCCTTTTACATCATCTGTAAGCGCAGATGTAAAATCAAGGTCGTCCCTCTTCATAGATGTGGAATCCTTCTTGTCATGGCCTGCTATTACTTCCATAATAGTTGCGCAGTCCGTAACATCCTTGCAAAGAGGTCCAATCTGGTCAAGTGACGAACCGTAAGCGATAAGCCCGTATCTTGACACAGTTCCGTATGTTGGTTTCATGCCTACAACACCGCAGTATGATGCCGGCTGCCTTATTGAGCCACCTGTGTCCGAACCCAATGCAAAGAAACATTCCTCTGCTGCTACCGCTGCTGCCGATCCGCCTGATGAACCTCCCGGTACATGTTCCTCATTATGAGGATTTTTGGTAATTCCAAAAGCAGAAGTCTCTGTGGTAGAACCCATGGCAAATTCATCCATGTTGGTCTTGCCGATAATTACCGCACCTGCTTCTTTTAATTTATTAACTGCTTCTGCCGAAAAAGAAGGAACAAAATTATAAAGTATTTTTGAAGAACAGGTTGTAAGCATATCTTCGGTACACATATTGTCCTTAATTGCTACAGGCACGCCTGCAAGCGGTCCTGTAAGTCTGCCTTCTTCAATTTCCTTCTGCACTCTTTTGGCTTCATCCAATGCTTTTTCTTTATCTATGGTAACGTAACAGTTAAGTGCGTCTTCTCTCTCATCGATTTTATCAAGAACCGCCTGCATTGCTTCCACAGCCGTTACTTTACCGGCTTTGATTTCCTTAGAAAGTTCTACTGCCGTTAAATCAAGTAAACTCATGTTGTTCCTCCTTTCTATTCTACTGTCTTAGGCACAATAAATGCGTCATCATTACGTTCCGGAGCGTTACGGAGTGTGGCTTCGCTTCCGTCTCCGTTAGTTATCTCGTCTTCTCTCATTACATTTGATACAGGGAAAATATGGGACATCGGCTCAACGCCTGTTGTATCAAGTTCTCCGAGTTTGTCAATGTAATCAAGCATACTTGCCATATCCTTCTTGGCATTTTCCTTATCTTCATCAGACAATTCAAGTTTAGCAAGTATACCGACATATTCTATTGTTTCATCGCTAATAACATTTGCCATTCTTTTACCTCAAATTAATCTCTTACTTTAATATGAACTTCTCTGAGCTGCTGCTCTGTTACTTCGTTAGGTGCTCCGCACATAAGATCCTGTGCAGTTCCGCTCATTGGGAATGCTATTACTTCACGGATATTTTCTTCATTTCTGAGAAGCATAATCATACGGTCAACGCCCGGAGCCATTCCTGCATGTGGTGGTGCACCGAACTGGAACGCATTGTACAATGCGCCAAATTTTGCCTTTAATACTTCTTCATCATAACCTGCGATTTCAAATGCTTTAACCATTATCTGCATATCGTGGTTACGGACTGCTCCTGATGATAATTCTACACCGTTACATACGATATCATACTGGTATGCAAGGATATCGAGAGGATCTTTGGTATTAAGTGCTTCAAGTCCGCCCTGTGGCATTGAGAATGGATTATGTGTAAATCCGATTTTCTTGGTCTCAGGATCTTTTTCAAACATTGGGAAGTCATTTACATAACAAAATCTGTATGCGTTCTTCTCAATTAAATCAAGCTTTGTTCCCAGCTCTGTACGAATCTGTCCTGCAAAAAATGCTGCTCTTTCTTCCTTATCAGCCATAAAGAAAATTGTATCGCCTGTGCCAAGTCCTGCGATTGTCTTAAATTCTTCTTTAAGCTCATCCGGGATAAACTTATCAATAGGTCCCTTGTAACTTCCGTCTTCAAGTACCTCAAGGTATCCAAGTCCGCCCATTCCGATTCCTGTTGCGAACTTGAGAAGCTTCTCATGGAAGCCTTTTGACATATTGGCATGAACCTTGATTGCTCTTACAGTCTTGCCAATAAATGGCTTAAATGTACATTTCTGGAAGAAATCCGTTACATCTATAATTCTGAGTGGGTTACGAAGGTCAGGCTTATCCGAACCAAACTCAAGCATTGCCTGCTTATAGCTGATAATAGGATAAGGTGCTTTAGTTACTTCATATCCTTCAGGTGCAAATTTTTCAAATGTTGATGTTAATACTTCTTCACCGATTTTGAATACGTCTTCCTGTGTTGCGAAGCTCATTTCAAAATCCAACTGGTAAAATTCTCCCGGTGAACGGTCAGCTCTTGCATCTTCATCTCTGAAACATGGTGCAATCTGGAAATACTTATCAATTCCCGATACCATGAGAAGCTGCTTATACTGCTGTGGTGCCTGTGGAAGTGCATAGAATTTACCTTTATATCTTCTTGATGGAACGATATAATCTCTTGCGCCTTCAGGTGATGATGCACAAAGGATTGGTGTCTGTATTTCAACAAATCCCATATCTGTCATTTTCTGACGGAGATATGCTATTACTTTTGATCTGAATAAAATATTGTCTTTTACTTTTTCATTTCTTAAATCGAGATAACGGTATTTTAATCTTACATCTTCTCTTACTTCCTTGGATGTCTGGATTTCAAACGGAAGCTGTGTATACACCTGTCCAAGTGTTGTTATTTTATGTGCTTCAAGTTCGATTGTTCCTGACTTAATCTTAGGATTATATGTCTCTTCGTCTCTCTGTTCCATTAATCCTTCTACGGAAATGCTTTCTTCTTTTTTAATTCCTTTAAGAAGTTCCGTATCTCTTATTACGACCTGCAATACGCCGTACATATCTCTTAAATCGATAAAAGAAACTCCACCGTGGTCACGGATATTCTCTACCCATCCTGCCACTTTAAGTTCTTTGCCAATATATGACTCGTCTAAATTTTCAAGAGTCATATCTCTGTAAATATTTCCCATGTTGGTCCTCCTAAAATAATTTTCTGTGATTAAAACCATATCTTCAAACAAAAGAAATCCCGGAATACAAATACATTGTATTCCGGGACGAATAATCACATTATCCGCGGTACCACCCGCATTGAAGAAAATCTTCCTCTCTCGTACTTAACGCGTACCAACGTGCTGACCTACTTAAGTTCAGAAAGCCGGCTCCCAAGTGTTCCCGCTATTCCGTCCCTCCTGAAGTCACTCTCAGTCGATGATGTCTTCTTCCTGTCGGGGTCCATGAATACGAGTCTTGTTCATTGCCTTTCACTATGGAATAAATAGTATCACATACAAAATATTAATGCAAGGGGGAAAATGAGGATTAGATATTCTGTCCCATCTATTTTTTAAAAACAATCTCTTTCTGATAATTATTCATCTTTTTTATACCATTAATGATAAGTAGGTCTTATATATTCTACCTGACTTACTTTTTCATCTTTTTCAATTTCAGCTACTATTGTTTTTATATCTGACTCACTTTTTATATTTTTAATACGTATTTTACAGATAAAAACATTTTTTTGCGGAACAACAACCACTTCATCAGGATTTTGCTCTTTATATTTCTTTATGTCTTCGGAAAAATTTGTATAACCTAACTCTTCAACGGAATATTTATCTTTTATGGAAGCAACAATTCCATTCTCATCCTGCTTTTCATATGGGTATGACATTTTTACTAACCCTACATTTTTAACTTCACCCATACCCTGCTTAATTTTTTCTGCTTCTGTCCCATCTTTTATATTATCCAACAGGAGTGTGCAGATTGTTACTTTACCGGTTTCGATGTTAAACATATTTTCATTCAAATCATATTTATCCCTGAATTCATCAACCTGTTCTTCATCTGTCTTATATTCTTCTGACAATATCTCATACTTATCTCCCAGCCATTCGTACAGTTTCTCTTTACATGAAGATACATCCGAAGATTCAAAATATATAACCAGTTCAAGTATTTTTCCCGTATTACTGTTGCTTTTACCACAACCTGTCATCATAACAATTGCAGCAACTAAAGCAAATATAAATCCTAATTTTTTCATTATTCATTACCTCCTTATTTTTTAAGGCACCCCTCCCATTTTCAGGTCAGGATGCCTTAAATTAAAATTATTTAATAATCTTCTTCATTCTCTCGATGGCTTCTACGGTATTTTCGTATGTTCCGAATGCTGTCAGTCTGAAGTAGCCTTCGCCGCTTGGTCCGAATCCTGAACCCGGTGTTCCTACAACATTGGCATTTTCAAGAACATAGTCGAAGAATTCCCATGAGGTCATTCCGTCTATTGTCTTTAACCAGATATATGGAGCATTGACACCGCCTGATACAGAGTATCCGGCATTCTTAAGTCCGTCCTTGATTACCTTTGCATTTTTCATGTAGTAAGCAACCTGTTCCTTAAGTTCTGCCTTGCCGGCTTCGGAATATACCGCTTCTCCGGCTCTCTGCACGATATAAGGTGCTCCGTTATACTTAGTGCCGTGTCTTCTTGCCCAGAGAGCATTAAGCTTCACACCGTCACATTCAAGTTCTTTTGGAATTACGGTATAACCAAGTCTTACACCTGTGAATCCTGCATTCTTTGAAAAACTCTTGAGCTCGATAGCGCATGTCTTGGCACCGTCACACTCATAAATTGTGTGAGGAACATCCGCATCCGATATATATGCTTCATAAGCTGCATCATATATGATAAGTGATTTGTGCTCGTTAGCATAATCAACCCATTTCTGAAGTTCTGTTTTGTTAATTGTAGCTCCCGTAGGATTATTAGGGAAGCAAAGATATATTATGTCAGGTACTTCCTTTGGAAGCTCGGGAGCGAAATTATTTTCTTCCTTGCAAGGCATATATATAACATTACTCCATGTTCCTGTTGTACTGTTATAGTCGCCTGCCCGTCCTGCCATAACGTTAGAATCCACATATACAGGGTATACAGGATCACCTACTGCAATTCTGTTATCAAGTCCGAGTATCTCCTGGATATTACTTGAGTCGCATTTTGCACCATCAGATACAAATATTTCATCAATGGCAATATCAACGCCTCTTGTCTTATAGTCACCGTCAGCTATTGCCTTACGCAAAAATTCATATCCAAGGTCAGGTGCATATCCGTGAAATGTTGCTGCATTACCCATTTCATCAACTGCTGCATGCATTGCCTTAATAATTGTAGGTGCAATCGGCTGTGTTACGTCGCCGATACTTAATTTGATTACCTTTTTGTCGGGATGAGCGCTTTTATATTCCCTTTCCTTTCTTCCTACTGTGGAAAAAAGATAACTTCCAGGTAATTTAAGGTAGTTTTCATTAATTTTGATCATATTGTTTCCTCCGGAATATTATATATTTTATCGGTTCCATTCACCGGTAAATACAATATTGGCAGGTCCTTCCATATAAACAACGTCAGCTTCCCGGTCCCATGTTATCTTTAAGTCACCGCCCAGAAGCTTTACTGTTACGCTGTCATTGCAAAGACCGTTAAGAATAGACGCCACCGCTACCGCACATGCGCCTGTTCCGCAGGCAAGAGTCTCTCCTGAGCCTCTTTCCCATACTCTCATTGAAAGAGTATCTCTGTCTATAACTTCCACGAACTCTGTATTGACCCTGTCAGGAAAAATACTGTCATTTTCAAATACAGGTCCGATTTTTTCAATTTCAAGATTCTTAATATCATCCATGTATGTAATACAATGAGGATTACCCATTGACACACAGGTTATCCTGTAGGCATTGCCGCCAAAAGTAAATTCCTTGTCAATAACAACGTCCCCGTCCGCTTTGACAGGTATAAGGGCAGGAGTAAATTCAGGCTTACCCATATTAACCCTGACTGACTTCACTGCTTTGTTTTCAACATTGAGACTAAGGTATTTTATTCCTGCTAAGGTATCCACGGTTATTTCTGTCTTATCGGTAAGGCCGTAATCATATACAAATTTGCCGACGCACCTTATTCCGTTGCCGCACATCTTTCCCTGGGAACCGTCTGCATTATACATCTCCATAAAAAAATCTGCTTTATCAGAAGGTTTGATAAGAATAAGTCCGTCAGAACCGATTCCAAAGTGTCTGTCACTTACTTCAATCGCAGTCTTTGAAGGATCAGCAATCTGCTCCTCAAGACAATTTACATATACATAGTCATTTCCAAGACCTTCCATCTTAGTAAATTTCATAGGTTACCTCTTTCTATCAGCATCTGTACAGACATATTACCATGCCCGCTGTTTCTACAAGGCTGTTACCACTGTCCATACTGCATTTCTGCAGATACGCATGTGCTTCAGACTCTGACATATTATTTCTGTCCATCAGTACACTTTTTGCTTCTTTAATTACTTTTCTGTCTTCTTCGGTTCTGAATTTTGGTACAACTCTGTTCTTCTTGCGGCGCCTTGTCTGTGCTTCAAACATCATATGAACTGTATTTAACAGATCAAAAATTTTGAGAGGAGTACCAATTTTAATAATATGGGTATCCTCTCCATCAAGCCAGTGGCCTTTAGATGCCACCAAAAGCATCTCAAAACCATCCGGCAAATCTTCTTTTAACTGTGTGTAATACATATCCGTAAAACGGTAACTGCATACCACAATTCCTTCATTCAGCTTATTTACATACTCAAGTGCCTGTGCACCACTTGTACATACATAATCAACATTAATACCATTTTTAACAAGAACAGCTTTAATTTTATTGCCATCATCCAGCTTTGGGAAAACAACTACAACGTTCTCCATATTACTGCCTCCGGTGATTGGATATTAATATGTACTCAGATACTGGTTGACTTCCCATTCACTTACGGCAACCTTGTATGATTTCCATTCCGCCTTCTTAGCTTCGATATATTTTTCTGCTGTCTCTTCACCAAGGAATTCCATGATGAGTTCATCTTTTTCAAGGTGCTTGACTGCATCAATAAGAGTCTCCGGAAGACTGTCAATTCCTCTTTCTCTTCTTTCTTTCTTAGTCATGGCATAGATGTTCGCATCAACGCTGTCACGGACTTCTAATTTATTCTTGATTCCATCAAGTCCTGCAATAAGGCATACAGCAAGTGCAAGATATGGATTAGCTGTCGGATCCGGATTACGAAGTTCTACTCTTGTTCCCTTTCCTCTGGCTGCCGGAATTCTGATAAGAGGACTTCTGTTTTTAGCAGACCATGCTATATAAACAGGTGCTTCGTATCCGGGAATAAGTCTCTTATATGAATTAACGAGAGGATTGGTTATTGCAACAATTCCGTTAATATGCTTCATAAGCCCTGCTATAAAATGGTATGCTTCTTCACTTAATCCATTCTTACCATTCTCATCAGCAAATACATTCTTACCATCTTTTTCAAGAGACATATTGATGTGCATACCTGAACCTGCCATATTAGCCTTAGGCTTAGGCATGAATGTCGCATGCAGTCCATGTCTCTGGGCGATGGTCTTAACAGCAAGTTTAAATGTCATAATTGAATCCGCTGTCTTGACTGCTTCACCATATTTGAAATCAATCTCATGCTGTGCAGGTGCACACTCATGATGGGATGCTTCAATAACAAATCCCATATCTTCAAGTGTAAGTACCATATCACGTCTTGCATTTTCTCCGAGATCATTAGGTCCCAGGTCAAAATATGCAGCCTGATCATTAGAATTGGTTGTAGGTGCCCCGTTCTCATCCACGTTAAATAAGAAAAATTCGCATTCAGGTCCTACATTGAATGTGTATCCCATCTTCTCAGCTTCTGCCATCGCTTTCTTAAGGATATGCCTTGGATCTCCTTCAAATGGTGTACCGTCAGTCTTATAAACATCGCAAATTAATCTTGCAACTTTACCTGTCTGTGGTCTCCATGGGAATATAACAAAACTGTCAAGATCAGGACGAAGACACATATCTGATTCCTCAATACGGGCAAAGCCGTCAATTGATGAACCGTCAAACATCATCTGATTATCAAGTGCTTTCTTTAACTGGCTCTTAGGAATTGCAACGTTCTTAAGGATACCGAAAAGATCGGTAAACTGAAGTCTGATAAACTCAACGTCGTTCTCCTCTACAAACTTAATAATGTCCTCTTTGGAATAATGGCTCATTTAAGTTCCTCCTAATGTTATCATATATTTTAAGGCTTACGCCTCACAACCTTTTAACGTTATGTTATCAATGGATATCTAAAAAGTCAACATAAGTTTCAGTTTGAAAATAATTTTTTAATCTGAGACAACTCTGTCACGTCCCTCTTTTTTTGCATGATATAATCTGTCATCTGCTGTACATAATACTTTATCAACAGAGTCACCGTTTCCTGTTGCCACACCTATACTTATGGTAATTTTGATTGCCTTATCGTCATACTCAACACGCATTTCACGTATGGCTTCTACAAGCATTTCAAGATAAGTTAATGTAGTTTCCATATCACAGCCTGTATATACAAGCAGAAATTCCTCACCACCCCACCTTGCAGCAAAACCTTTTCCGGCCATACTTTTCTTCATAATCTGTGCAACGCTTACCAGCACTTCATCGCCTGCGATGTGTCCGTATGTATCATTAACTTTTTTGAAAAAGTCAATATCCGCTATCGCAAGGGTATATGGTTCCCCCGTCTTTATATATTGCTCCGATAAGTTTTTAAGATTCTGGTTGCAATATCTCCTATTATATAAATCAGTAAGTGAATCTTTAACTATAAGATTTCTCAAAGACCTCTGCATATTTACGCTTGCCTTTGCAACATCTCCTATTTCATCTTCCCTTGCCAGAGCTTCCCGGTTCATTTCAGCTTTAAGATTGCCGCCTGTAACTTCCCCGAGGAAATTTCTTATATGTTTGAAATTCTTATTAAGTTTACCAAAGTAAAGATAATTCAGATACGTAATAATCACAACACCGGCAATAATAATCGCAATAAGCGGAATTACCTGTTTTGCAAATTTTGAATGAATCTGATTTGCCGGCTTCAGTATACATATTGCACCTATTATATTCTCGCTTCCGTTATGGACCGGCAGATAATATGCAAAAAAACGTTCTTCTTCTATTCTTACATCGTCATAAAACTTAGAGTATCCATTGTCAAGAACATCCTTTTTGATTGCCGAATTCATTTTACTTCCGGTAATTCTTTTATTATCACTGTATAAGGTTGTAATCATCCTTATGTCATTGTAAAAAATTGTTATCTCAAGTCCCGTATCCTCTTTTATGTTATCAATAAAATCATTGGTAAGATAATGTTCTCCTTTCTTAAGAGCCATAAGATTCTCCGCCTTAACCAATTCATAATATCCGGGATACATAACATCATAAGTATTGGCTAATGTATATGCCTCATTTTCCATACCTGACCGAATCTCATAATATACATTCTTCTTAATCAGAATATAGCTTATACCTGCCATAACAATGCCGATAAAAAATACCGGTAATATTATTATGTAATTAAATGTGCCCATCAGGCTTTTTCTTTTTGTAGTTTTTTCCATAGTATAATTCCCCACTCTGTTTCCACACATAATGCAACTTCTGCATTTCCCTATCTGTAACAAATGGCAAGGATATTCCTTGCCATTTAGTTATTATATTCAGTCTTTGTATTTATCCTTTAAATCGTCTACATCTGATTTGCCAAATGTCTCAAGCGGTTTGCTGAGAATCCTTTCAAGGTCCTCTGCTTCTTTGTTCTTCTGTGCCTTTCTTGCTTTCCACCACTTAAACAGTAATGAAATAACAACGATAGCACCTACAACAGATACTATAATTATAACAACGTACCTGATTCTGATAGGTCCTTTCATTATCTCTTTACCGGCTTTTGTAAATGTCTTGGCAAGCATCTCTTCAACGCTTATAGATGCATCACCGTTATAGTAGTAGTCATATGAAGACTCAAGAATAGACTTTGCATTTTCATCCATAACCACTTCCGTCTGCTTACCGCATATATAGAATGCCTTTCCATCCATTAATGACGGATAATCATTCTTGCACGCAAAGTACACGAAAAGGAGATGTCCTTCATCTGAACCGAACAACTCATCATAAAGAGCTTCTGCTTTTGCATACATATAATCATAATTTTTAAAATCATAATCTGATTTATATTCTGCAAGATATACTAAAGGCTGTACACCTGTTTTCTTATAGAAGCTTTCAAGACCGTCTCTAAGCTTACTTCCTCTTCCTAACCAGCCAAGTTCGTCAACAAACCATGTGTTGGAATATGTAGTGTTGGAAGTGTCCATCTTCTCACGTTTCTCGTTACTCTTGGTAATATTACCGCCTAACGAACCACCTAACGCTGTAAATAAGCCTCCGATAAAAATCATCGCAAATATAAGGAAACCAAACATACATCCGCATGGTGATGAACCACGCGAACCATAGTACACCCTTCTTGTCGGCCGTCCGTAATACGAGCTTCTTGAACCTCCGTAATATGATGAACGGTGGCTTGGACCTCTTGAAAATCCTCCACCGAAACTACTTGAACGTCCTCCGCCGAAACTGCTTGAACGTCCTCCGCCGCCAAAACTTCCGCCTGAACGGCCTCCTCCAAAACTTCCTCCTGAGTGGCCTCCGCCACCGCCTCCTCTTGCCATATTAATTCTCCTCCTTTAATCATCATTAGTTGCCAATAAATATTTGTCAGCAAAAATATAATATGGTAATGGTTTATCATGAAGATAACCCTGTACTGCGTTACATCCGCAACTGTACACGATGCTTTCTTCCTCTCTGTTTTCAATACCTTCGCAGATAATTTCAAAATCAACCTCTGTAAAGGTATGTATGAGATTCTTCATTATTGTCCGACCGGTCTCTCCGTGGAGACTGTTAAGTACAAAACCTCTGTCGAACTTGATTATGTCAACGGGTATCTTTCCTAACATGTACAGTGAATTATAGCCAGAGCCAAAATCATCCATACTTATTTTATACCCTTTTTCTTTTAGAAAATCAATTTGTTTTGTGATTTCTGTAATATTTTCGCAAAAGACCGTCTCCGTCAATTCAAATTCAAAATACCCGGATGGAACACCTGATTCAACTATTGCCTGATGAATACTGTCAACGAATCCCTGTTCTAACAGGTCAACCCTGGAAAGATTAAGGGATATTGTTGTAAGCGGCCTTCCTTCGTCCATCCATTTTTTCTGAATTGCAATCAGCTTTCTGATTACGCACCCATCAAGCTTTGAAATTAAATGGGTTCTTTCAAGTATATCTATATACATTCCCGGAGGTATTATATTTCCGTCATTATCCATTATCCTTGAAAGTGCTTCGCCGCCGATAAGGCGTTCATCATCTATTGAAAATTTTGGTTGTATGTACACTTCTATTCTGTTATTCTCCAAAGCTGAATAAAACATAGGAATTATTTTGGCTTCATCAACAGCTTTCTTTTCCATATCTGCCCTGAAAATTGCAATATAGGTAAGATAATTTGCCTTAATACTACGTCTTGCATATTGTGACTTGTCAATTATTATCCCGATGTCTTCATCTCTGTCTTCTACATAATATGCACCGAGGTAAAGTCTTATTCGTGCCAAAGGGAATTCCATATTCGTCTTCTCACTGAAACGGGATAACATATCGCTATATTTTGCCTTGAATACTTTCTCCGGCAATCCTTCTGCTTCAATCAACATGATAATATGGTCAACATATATTCTGTATGCCAGTACACAGTCAGCGTTATTATGGCAGAAACATTCCACCATTCTACTGATAAGCCGGTCACCTTCTCTATAACCATACATCCGATTAAAATATTTAAAATTACTTATATCAAGTGAAATCATTACAGGTCTCTTCAGTTGGTTTCTAATTAGTTCCTGAGCCTGCCTTACAAAATATCTGTCATATGGCAGCCTTGTGAGTTCATCAAAAAAAATTCCGTCATAGCAAATCAAGTATTATCCCTCCAGGCATTGTATAGGTTGTTTCTTAAGATACTTGTCCTCAAATATATCTCTTTCAAGAGGCTTGTCATACAGAAAACCCTGAACGTTATCACAACCACATTCAAAAATAAGCTTTTCCTGTTCCTTTGTCTCTATTCCTTCACAAATCACATCATAATTAATCTGTCTGAATACATGTATCAGACTTTGCAGTATCTGGTAAACTGCTTCATTATTCATACTATTGCTTATAAAACCTTTGTCAAATTTAATAATATCTACCGGAAGTGTACCCAGTGTATTAAGTGTACTGTATCCAACTCCGAAATCATCCATGCTTACTTTGAAGCCATAGTTTCTAAGCTTGGAAATTTCTCTTATAATTGTGTCTGAATCCGCAAAAAATAAGGGCTCTGTCAGTTCCAGTTCTACATATTCCACAGGAATATTGTAACGTCTAAACTCATTATATATATTATCAGCCACATTGCTCTCATAAAAATGCATTCTTGAAAGATTAATTGACACAGGAACCACTTTCCATCCCATATCAATCCACTTTCTGACGGAAGCAAATGCTTCCCTCATAACATAACGGTCAAGTTCCACAACCTTACCGCTGTTCTCAAGAACCGGGATATATGTATCAGGGTACAGCATCTTGCCGTTGCTGTCATAAATTCTGCTAAGTACTTCAGCACCATTAATTTCATAGGTCCGGATATTAATCTTTGGCTGATAGAAGGTCTTAATATTGCCATTCTTAATTGCTGTATCAAATACGGCAAGTATCTTAGCATCTTCCTCTTCCTTATCCATCATGTCATCTGAAAAGATTACACTGGATACACAATAATTACCCTTAGCCCTGCGTCTTGCAACGTTAGCCTTATCTATGCAATATATTAAATCATCATTATATTTATCAATAAAAAGTATACCATTGTTAAGGTGAAGCATAATCGAAGGATATTTTCTGTTATTATCTTTAACAAAATCCCTGCTGTATCTGTCCACACGGCTGCAAAATGCCGTCTTATCTCCGTTATATTTAAAAAGGCTGATTATATGATCCGAATGGGTCCTGCAGGTGGAAACGTTTCCATCAACACTATTACTGATCAATGCTATCAAATCCCGTAATAATTCATTAGCTTTACTATATCCGTAAATATGATTAATGTACTTAAAGTTACTAATATCCGTCGCTATCAGAACATAATGCCCCGGTACAAAATTATTAGCTAACTCTTCCCTCGCTATCCCAATAAAACTGTCATAGATTGGTAATCCCGTCACAGTATCAAGCTTCTCAATATTTTTCATATAATATTCACCTTTTAAAGATATTCAAACACGATCTTTAGTCTAAGTAGTATATTAACACAGATATAAACTAACGTCCATATCAATTTCCCTTTTCTTCTGAAGATTTTATCATTTTTCTTGTTTCAAAATAAGATTCCTTACTAAGTTTTATAACATGTCCAACTATCCTTCTTATCATACGTCTGGTTTCTTTTTCAATTCCGTTATAGGACTTTATGATAGCAGTGGCAGTTGTAAAAAAGCCTTCTTTAAGACCTGTAACCGTGTCAAAACCGTCCCTTAATATACGGAATACGATTTCTATAAAAAGTTCCCTTTCTTCTTCACTTATTCCATTAATCCATGTCTTATTTGCCTGGCTGAATACCATGCTGAAATTTTCAAAGCTGTCTGCAGTAACAAAATGTGTACCCTTGACCTGCCATGAAATTCCCGCATGCTGCATAAGTCCTTTTTCAGAGCTTTCAACTATTACGCAATTATCATCACGGAACATTATCATTCCCACTATAGATGCCTTAGGATTGTAATTTTCGACTATTTTTGCCATAGTCTGGTATTCAGTTGTCTTGACATATTCCTCCAGGAATCCGGGGCCGTCAAAATTATGTATTCTTACGACCCTGTCCCTGTGCTTATAACCTTCAGTCATTGCCGCATATACTGCAAGGTTTCCTCCCTTGGAATGCCCTCCGATATATATTTTACCATCATAATCATTAAAAATCCTGCCAAGATAACTTTCTGCCTCTACCTGTGCTTCAACAGGCATTGTATAACACGCCTTAAAATCTTCTTCCCATCCTGCTAAAGAATCATCTGTGCCGCGAAATGCCACATAATACAAATCATCATGGATTACAATAGTCACTGCGCCAAACTGTTTGGATATTTCGGGATCAAAATCGGCATGATAATACTTTATTTTTAAATTCTTAAACCTGTCGCAATTCATCATTCCCTTAAAAACCCGGCAGCAATTCTTTAATAATTCTGTATATCCCCTTATCTCTTCTTCACTATGGATATCAAAAAATCTGTTTCCTGCTTCAAGAACACTCATCTCTCCTGACATATCATCAATAACACCCTCTAACGGAATGTATGCAAATTGCGAAAAAATCAACCCATCAACTTCATTAACAGGAATCATATCAAAAGTAACGTCGCCCCTCCACTCCATGTAATCCATTATATCTGCCATTTACAAAAACCTCCCAATAATACCAAGTATCATCATATGAACAGGATAAAATACATAAAAGAACCATTTTATTCTGTTACCGTATTTACCCTTTTCTCCATTATACAAGAAGATAAAAACAAGTGAAAAAACTGCTGCCAGAGAGCTTATGCTTTCGCCATATAAAGTCATTATAAGCGCGGCCGTAAAATAGTATCCTGTGCCTTTGTTATATCTCATGTAATAAAACACAAATACAAGAGCCACTCCACAGTAGGAATAGTCTGACCTTATTAAAAAAGCAAGCGCCATTCCCACAACAGCTGTCAGAAAATGCAATATGCCAAAGCCCAGTCCCTTTTTATCGTAATATCTGCACACGTACAGTACGAGAAGTGCTATCGTAAACGTAAACAGAACATTAACTGAACCGGTGTATATTATTCTGCCTCCTGTCATCATATTAAATGGTATTTCGGATATAAAAGCAAAACTCATTATTCTTAATAAATATTTCTTTTCATCCTTTGTATAGAAAAAACCTTCCGCTATTAAAAAAGCAAAAAGTGGGAAAGATATTCTTCCGATTCCTCTCAGCACATTGTATACACCTGTATCAATATGTCCGTACATAATATAGCCTATATGATCAATAAGCATTGTTACCAGTGCAATAATTTTAACTGCCTCTGAATTAAGAACTTTTTTCATAATTTACCTCATATATAATTCATTCTAAATCAATAATATGATATAATCAAGAGTGGAGGTTCTGCAATTATGTTTAAATATGAGACTCATTTACATACAAAAGAAAGCAGCCGCTGCGGTTCAACAAGTGCTGCAGAATATCCTGCTTATTATAAATCATTAGGCTACAGTGGTATATTTATAACAGACCATTTTTTTAACGGCAACTGTCGTATTTCCAATGACCTTCCCTGGGAAGACAGGGTCAATATGTTCTGCCGCAGTTATGAATTGGCAAAAGAAGCCGGAGATGCCATTGATTTTCCTGTATTTTTCGGCTGGGAAGCCAATTTTGACGGCGATGAATTTCTGATTTACGGACTTGATAAAAAGTGGCTTTTAGGCCATCCTGACATAATGTCTTACAGCCGTGCAGAACAGTATGACGTAATTCACAGGGATAACGGGCTGGTAGTACAGGCACATCCGTTCCGCGAGCGGGACTACCTTAACACGATATATCTTAACCCCGATACATGTGACGCCATGGAGGGATATAATACATTTAACCACATGTATAACAACCATAATGCTGAGATATATTGCAGGGAACATAATATATTCATGACAGCAGGATCAGACCTGCATAAAATCGGCAGTGCAGAGAATGACCGTCTTTACGGCATGGAGTTTGACACACCTCTTTCCAATGAAGGAGACTATGTAAAACGTATTCTTAACAGGGAAGGGCACATAGCGGTTCCCCATGCCCACAGAGTACCTGATAACTACACCATAGAAACCAAATTACCTGTGGTTACGAACCACAGGTAATCTATGTAACTATTCTCTTTCTTTTCCGTAATGGATAAGTGCAACTATATCAGGTCCCGTATGTGCTCCTATTATCGGGCTTAACATCGTTACTTTTACCACAGCCTCCGGATATTTTTCAAGAATCATTTCCTTAAGTGCCATTGCATCTTTCATATTATCCGCACACGATATATATACAGGATATTCTATATGCATGTCAAAACTTTCCGAAAACCTGTCAAAGAGTGCTTTCAAGGCAAGCTTGTTGCCCCTTTTCTTATCAATATTTTCAAGATGGCCTTCCCTGTCTATTCTAAGCACCGGCTTGATATTAAGTGCGGTTCCTATAACAGCAGTTGCGGCTGATACCCTTCCGCCCCTTTTAAGGTATATAAGATCCTCCACTTCAAACCAATGATTGATTCTGGTTGCGTTATTTCTGAGCCATTCCGCATTTTCCTTGCAATTCATTCCTTTTTCGCGATTCATTCCCGCAATTTCACATAAAATGCCCATTCCTCCTGTTGCTGAAAGCGAATCCACAATCTCAATTTCCGCATCTTCATAATCTTCTTTAAGATTATTGGCTGCAAGAAGGGCTGATTCGTAAGTATTGCTTAATCCGCTTGATAATGAAATATATATCAAGGACTTTCCCTCTTTTACAAAGGGTTCAAATACTTCATAATAATTGTTAGGGGTAATCTGACTTGTATGTGTTTCTATCTTATTACGGAGTTTTTCGTAAAAATTGTGCATCATCTCCTCCGTTTCAGGCTGTTCACAGTAAAATGTGTCCGTGCCTAACACATATTCCATCGGTACGAATCTGATATCGTACTTTTTAAGCATTTCCTTATCTATATCCGTAGATACATCAGTAAAAATTAAATAATCTGCTCCCATTTTTCCTCCTACGTTATTTATTCATATATTTTTCCCAACGGACATCATTCCATCCGGTAGAATCAAAGTTTTGCCGGATACATTCGGCATAGTAATTAAGTTTTGCTGTAAGGTGCGGGGTCTTTTCCCAATACACATATTTCTCGTCAGACATTATATTTTCCCATATCTTTGCCCTGTCCTCTGACGGATAAGTCATTGAATATGTGTCCACAAAATATGAATTTGCGCAATCTTCACCATTAGAACCGTAAGCATATATCTCATCGCCGTAATTCCCATACAAATCATAAGTGTCTGTATATATAGATCCTCCTGTTACAGATAATGGGTTATAGCTATTCCAGATATTCTCATCCATATAACCATTATATGTAAGAGTATCATCTATACAATGACCTAATTCATGATGAATTGTAGTTCTTGCGACCGTAAAATAAGTAAAATCCACCACAATAACGGATTCATTGCCTATCTCCAGCTGGAAACCACCTGCGGTGTTCAGTGTCTCCGATGATATTCCTATCAGATCCGCTGCGATATAAAAATGTATCGTATCATAATTCCCATATCCGATCTGTCCTACAAACCCTTCAGGGTATTTTGACAATTCTTCATCAAGGATATCCAAAGCATTGTTAACATAATCATAATCGGTAAGTGCTCTTATTGCGTATCCGCCGATGATATTGCTGCATTCTTCGCCTATGCTTATTTTTATATTATATTTGTCCTCAATATCTTTTACCCGGTCATTCAGTGGAAGAAGTCCGTCAGATAATTTACCCGGTACAAACAATTCAGGATCATATAATTCTGCCATAGATGCAACCGATGGAAAGTCTTCATCTGCACCATATATTTCTATATTAACATTATATTCACTGTTCCGGGTTATATCCCATTCAAAATAATAGTTGCCTGAATTGCCATCACTTAGTACAATCATAATCCCATTATCGTTAAGATATACCGGCTCAACCTGAGATATGAGATATCCATTCACGGCATCATCAAACATTGTTCTGATGTCAAGCCTTGTAATTCCTTTACACTTGTAATTATAACCGTCAAACAATGTCATTTCAACATATTCTCCGTTATATCCATAAAAAAATATATCTCCGTTATCCAATACCTTGAAGTAAATATCCTGTGTCTCTCCACTATATCTGATATTGCAGATTTTGTCATCCGGAAGATATACTTTCCAATTATGAATGTCTGAAGAATCCTTTCTTTCTTCCCATATTATGCCATTACCCGAAGTAGTATCAAAATAAACATCTGTCCCGGTGTATCTGTTCAGATATATAAATTCCCCGGTATCCGTCCTGAAGATACCATTATAGGATTTAAGGTCTGTTCCTATTCCCGATACCGATACATAATCAATACTGTTCATATCGGTAAAAACGCCGTTAATTGCCGTTATCAGCATTTTGTTATGAGGCTTTACATTGCTGACTGAGCCATTCTCCGGGTTATACATACATATTTTATTTCTTTCAAAGTAATATATTCTGCAGCCGTTTTCGGAAAAATAACCCTGATTATCGTAATCGCATTTAAAATCAAATAATTTATTAAGGCTGTAATCATAATATGTGCCTTCCGTACCACCGTAGCAGTTCTTAAGACATCTTATACCGCCTCTGTCAAAAACAACATTAAGGAATTCCTTTCCCGGCACAAAATCTTTTATAATTTCCTTATTTTTAATATTGATTACTGCTATGTGTATTTCATATATATCCATTCCGTAATTATGATTATTTTCTTTTTCGCCTTCATTATATACCCTGGTCACAAGTGAATATGCAACAATCATTTTTCCATCACGGACAGCCACATCATTAAAATAAAAATCTTTGTCATTGATACGGGATTGATACATATTCATTCCAATACGGGACACATCCCCCGTTTCATTGGTAATTTCACCCTTGTTACGGATATCTATCCCCGTGTAAGTATTTTTGATAAAATTCTTGGTTGTCTCAACTTCACTTACCGCTGTTATATCTTCCATTGAAGGATTAATTATTTTATCTTTACAATCCTTACCGCAGCCATTCAAAAAAAGTGCTGCAGCTATCCCCAGAACGCCGATTTTCCATAATTTCATACAAATCTCCTTGATATTGATTTTTGCCTTGTGGTGGCTGCATTACATTTATGGAAACGTCAGATGCTTTATCCATCGCCGTCAGCACCATATGCTCCATATTATCGGTCCGGTTTGTTTTCTGTGTCTGATGTTTTATAGTCAGACACGATTTTTTTCATACCTGCTACTGTCTCCATATTAGCTTTGGTCATTGCCACGGTATCTTTCATTGCTGCATCAAATTTATCTACCATATCTGCCACCGTAATTATCTCGGCACTGTTTTCTTCTGCTGCCGAACTTACAGACTCTATCGATGTCCTAAGTTCTTCAACTGACTCTCCGTACTTCTTAACTATATCAGATAAATTTTCCATATCGCGGTTCATAATTTCAGCATCACTTGCAAATTGTCTGTTTGTCTGTGAATAGTCACTGTAATCTTTAAGTACATTGTCCCTTATATATGCAAGCATTTGTGCTGAAATTGATTCAAGTCCTTCTATAGCCTGCATTACCGTGTTACTTACGACCTGTATCTCATTAGCTGCCTTATTGGTACTTTCTGCAAGAGTGCTTATCTCTGATGCAACTACCGCAAATCCCCTGCCTGCTTCTCCTGCCCTTGCTGCCTCTATGCTTGCATTAATTGCAAGAAGATTAGTCTGATCAGAAATCGCAAGTATGTCATTGGACAATGCATTAATCTTTTCAACAGACTTTGCATTAGCATCCTCTGTCTCGAGTTTCCTGCTCATAATTTCATAATTGTCTGATGCTTTAGCCTTTGCTTCATCAGAATGTTTTGCAATTTTTCCGGAAATATTGTTGATTTTCTTTGCAAGTTCTGTATTTTTTTCGGTGAGTTCAGCTATTTTTTCGGTTCCCTGACAAAATTCTGTCACTTCGTTAAAAGCGGTTGCCGTTGACGCAGCTATTTCTTCTGTGGCTGCTACCATATTATTCATATCATCATTGATTAATGTTACCTTAGCTTCTGCATCACTCATAACATTTCCAATAGATGTCATACTTTCATTAATATTATCTGTACCTTTTGCTATATTATTAATAATATATTGTACTCTGTCCAAAAGTTTGTTAAGCCCGCTGCCGAGAATCTCAAGTTCATCCCCGGAATGTATATCAAGCTTGCGGGTAAGGTCACCATTCTCGCTTCCCAATTCTTTAATTGTCGTATTAATATTTCTGAAATTACGTCTTAGCGTCAGTGACTCAAAGAAATACAATAAAAGAACCGCAGCAAATACCGCACCTGCCACAAAGCATATATGCTTTACATAACCTGTAACCTCTTTATTGATATCAGCGGTATTCATAGCCACAACTACTGCCTTGCTGTTTTCATCAATATATATGCTTTCTACATCTTCCGTTTCGGAATATTTATCCGCAAGTTTCTTAAAATCATCATAACTGCTGCTGTTCTCACCCTTGGCTGCAATGTCCTCTATGACATCATCTCCAAGTTCTTCCTGTATTACACTGGCAATAAAAGCTGCCTTGCCATCCCTCTCCTCTTTAATTGAACTGCTCATGCTTTTCTTTGATACAATGCTTATTGCCAATGCGGTAAACAATGTGGATATAATTATAAAAAAGCACATCTTTCCCACTATACTTGATTTACGTGTCCTCATATGTAATCCTCCGGATTTATTTATAGTTTCATAATTTATACACCAATACACTTGTATATATGATACCAAATTACCAACATAATCTCAATGATAAGTTATTTTAAGGCAGAAAAAAGCCTCCCTCTGTGGCAAACTACGCCACGAAGGGAGACCCCCATAGTATCTGTACAGAATTATTTCACATTAAATGCTTTAATTCCCGGATATATTGCTGATTCACCAAGTTCTTCTTCAATTCGCAGTAACTGATTGTACTTGGCTACTCTTTCACTTCTTGACGGTGCTCCTGTCTTTATCTGACATGTGTTAAGAGCCACTGCAAGGTCTGCTATTGTTGTGTCTGCCGTTTCTCCTGAGCGGTGGCTTGATATAGCGGTATAGCCTGCTTTATGTGCCATCTTAATTGCCTCAAGTGTCTCTGATACCGAACCAATCTGGTTTAGCTTAATAAGAATTGAATTACCGCATCCAAGTTCTATACCCTTTGAAAGTCTTTCGGTATTGGTAACAAAAAGGTCATCTCCTACAAGCTGTACCTTATCTCCAAGTTCTTTTGTAAGAATCTTCCAGCCTTCCCAGTCTTCTTCGTCAAGACCGTCTTCAATAGAGATGATAGGATATTTATCTACAAGTCTCTTCCAATGCTCTACAAGTTCTGCAGATGTATATTCTGTACCTGCCTTCGGAAGTTTGTAATAGCCTTTTCCTTTTTCACTCTTCCACTCTGATGATGCAGCATCCATAGCGATTCTGAAATCTTTGTATGGCTCGTAACCGGCTTTCTTTACCGCCTCAAGAATTGTCTCAATAGCTTCTTCGTCCGACTTAAGTGCAGGTGCAAAACCACCTTCATCTCCTACGCTTGTTGCAAGTCCTCTTTCTTTAAGTATTGCCGCAAGGTTGTGGAATACTTCTGAACACCATCTTAAACATTCTTTGAAAGAAGGTGCTCCTACAGGCATAATCATAAATTCCTGAACGTCAAGTCCTGATGAAATGGCATGGCATCCGCCGTTAATAATATTCATCATCGGAACAGGAAGTCTGTTTCCCGATGCTCCGCCTAAAAATCTGTATAATGGAATATCAAGGGAAATTGATGCGGCTCTGCAGCATGCAATTGATACCGCAAGTATTGCATTTGCACCTAATTTTGATTTATCTTTAGTTCCGTCCGCTTTAATCATTGCCTTGTCGATTGCATATATGTCAGATGCATCCATTCCTACGATTGCATCATTAATTACAGTATTAATATTTTCTACAGCCTTTGAAACGCCTTTTCCCAGGTATCTTGCTTTATCATTATCCCTAAGCTCAAGAGCCTCAAATTCACCTGTTGACGCTCCGCTTGGTGCAGTTCCTCTTCCAACAGTTCCGTCAATAAGATATACTTCTGCTTCTACTGTAGGATTTCCTCTGGAATCAAGGATCTCCCTTCCGATTACTTTTTCAATTTCAAGGTAACTCATGGTTCATATCTCCTTTTCATTTCACCTTGAACTCCTTATGCGGGGATTTCCCGCATACACAGTATTGGCATTTACTGTTATAAGGAGTTCATAATGATTATTCACACTTAGTTAGTCTTAACTAACTAGATATATATTATCATTCAAAAAAAATAAGTGCAAGATGACTAACTGATACAAATTTATCATCTTACACTATTTTTGACTGTTTTTATTAAATTATTCCGTTTTGAGCACGGCATTGTCTATTATTTCCCAGATATTTTCAAGTCCCTGTTTTGTTTCTGCCGAAAATGGAACCAGTATTCCTTCTTTTGACATTCCAAGACCTTCTCTCAATATTTTTACCTGTTTCTGTATCTGACTTCTTTTTATTTTATCCAGTTTAGTTGCAATAATTACAGGTTCATACCCTTCACTTACAATCCATTCATACATAAGTCTGTCATTTTCAGATGGAGCGTGGCGGATATCGATAAGAAGAAACACTCTTTGCAGTTGTTTTGAGGTGCTAAGATAGCGTTCAATCATCTTGCCCCATTTTGCCCTTGTCTCAAGGGTTGTCTTGGCATATCCGTATCCCGGAAGGTCCACACAATAAAATACATTGTTGATATTGTAAAAATTAATTGTCTGTGTCTTACCGGGCTGCGAAGATGTCTTTGCATAGGATTTCCGGTTCATTATGGCATTAATCAATGAGGATTTTCCTACATTGGACTTGCCTGCAAAAGCGACCTCCGGAAGTGTATTTTCGGGAAGTTTACTTGTTATTCCGCATACAGTTTCAAGATTTACACTTTTTATTACCATTTAGTCCTCCTTGCAAAGTGCTCTACGGATTACATCATCCATTTTCTTTACATAAATTATCTCAACATTTTCAAGAATTTCGGCTTCTATATCAAGAACATCTTTTTTATTTTTATCAGGAACAATAATCTTTTTTATTCCGGCATTTTTGGCTGCCAGAATCTTTTCTTTAAGTCCGCCTATAGGAAGCACATTACCATGAAGCGTTATTTCCCCGGTCATGGCATATTCATGGCTTACTTTACGGTTTGTATACGCGGACAGCATTGCCAGCGTCATTGTAATTCCTGCGGATGGTCCGTCTTTTGGCACCGCGCCCTCCGGAATGTGTATATGAATATCTTTATTTTCAAAAAGTTCCTTATCTATTCCGTATTCCGATGCTTTGGATCTTATATATCCCAGTGCGACTATTGCCGACTCTTTCATCACATCTCCAAGCTGTCCTGTAAGCGTAATCTCGCCTTTACCGTCCATAATGCAGGCTTCCACATCAAGAGTCACGCCTCCAACTGCTGTCCATGCAAGTCCTTTTACTATACCTACAGCATCGGATTTCAATGCTTCTTCTTTATCAAACTTAATGGTACCTAGATACTCTTTAAGATTAGAAGCTTTGATTTTGTTAGTCTGTGTCTCTCCGGAAACTATTTTTGCGGCTGCTTTTCGGCATACTGCAGCAATGCTTCTTTCTAATTCCCTGACTCCTGCTTCTCTTGTATATCCGTTAATTATACCATTTACCGCATCTTTACTGAATGATAGCTGTTTAGCCATTAAGCCATTTTTCTTAATCTGTTTTGGAATAAGGTGTTCTTTGGCTATATGAAATTTTTCAGTCTCTGTATAGCTGTTAATTTCGATAACCTCCATACGGTCAAGCAATGGCTTTGGAATTGTCTGTGTGTCATTTGCTGTTGCCATAAAAAAGCACTTTGACAAATCCACCGGTACTTCCATAAAATGGTCGTGAAACGCACTATTTTCGGCACTATCAAGTACCTCAAGAAGTGCTGAGGCAGTATCTCCTCTGCTGTCCGTTCCCACTTTATCAATTTCATCTAAAAGCATAAGCGGATTAAGTGTCCCTGCCTGGCTTATTCCTTCAACGATACGTCCGGGCATTGCACCTACATAGGTTCTTCTATGACCTCTTATCTCTGCTTCGTCCCTGACACCGCCAAGGCATATTCTGACATATTTCCGGTTTAACGCCCTCGCTACCGATATGGCAACGGAGGTTTTACCTGTTCCCGGAGGTCCTACAAGGCAGATAATAGGTGCATCGCTTTCTTTACTGAGACTTTTTACCGCAATAAACTCAAGAATTCTTTCTTTGACTTTGGCAAGTCCATAGTGGTCTTCATTGAGTATCTTCTCTGCGTGTTTTATATCGTTATTTTCTTCCGTAAAATTGCTCCACGGGAACTCAAGTAATGTGTCGATATAATTCTTGATTACCTGAAGCTCTGACGACATCTTAGGGCAGCTTTTGTATTTTTTCATCTCAGAAACAAGCTTTTCCTTTACACATTCCGGTGCGTTAAGATTCTTTACCCTTTCGTCAAGTTCTTCATCCTCATCCTCACCACCAAGCTCCTCTTTCAGAAGTCTTATCTGTTCATTTATAAAATATTCCTTCTGCTGTTCGCTGATTTTGGTCTTTATTTTGGAAATAATAAATTCTTTATAGTCGTTGATATCTGCTTCATTCATTATGGAATGACTGAGGATAAAATATTTTTCTTCAATATCATCTGTTGCGAGAATTTCTTCCCTCAGCATAAAATCATCAAGTGTCTCCGCCGTTGCTTCATATACAAAACCGGCATCATCTTTTATCGTTTTTAAACGTCTTACGGTATTAGCAGATTTTATGCCTGAACTATTGCAGTAATCCTCCACGGCTTTTATTACAACTTTCCGCCATGCTTCTCTTTCTACGTTGTCTTCAAACCCTCCGGATTCATCCACTTCTGTCGTCATTGCGTAATTAATTTCAGAATTCTCAAGCTCGTATTTGTCTGCTGATGCTTTATAAAGGCCCTCTACCGTTACCTGTGCAGGTCCTCCCGGAATTTTGATTACCTGCCTGATTTCGCATACGGTTCCGCATTCATAAATTTCATCTAATTTAGGTTCAATCGGGTCCGGTGATTTCTGCGGAACAAGAAACACTCTCCGTTCATGCTTCATGGCATATTCAACGGCTTTTATTGATTTTTTTCTGCTTATATCAAAACGAATGACCATACGTGGTAATATGGTCATTCCTCTTAGAGTTATAAGCGGTAATCTGATTACCTCATTATTCATGTTTGTCTCCATTTTTACTGCTAGCGGATTTGGCAGCGGATTTATCTACCTTAGTACTGCGGTATTCAATCTCAGGTTTGCCGTCCCCGGTAATAGTATTTTCAGTTACTATACATTTGGAAATATTATCATCTGACGGAATCTCGTACATAACATCCATCATTGCTTTTTCCATAATTGAACGAAGTCCTCTCGCGCCTGTCTTTCTTTCAAGACTCTTCTTGGCGATAGCCCTTACTGCCTCTTCTGTGATTTCTAACTGGACTTCATCGTATTCAAAAAGCTTTCTGTACTGTTTAACAAGAGCATTCTTAGGCTCTGTAATGATTTTTACAAGAGCATCCTCATCCAACATATCAAGTGCCACGGTTACAGGAATTCGCCCTACAAATTCAGGTATTAATCCGAATTTGACAAGATCCTGTGGAAGAACCTTATCAAAAAATTCTCCGATTTCAAAATCTGTTTTATCCGCTATAATGGAATTAAATCCGATTGACTTCTGATCCATACGGTTCTCAATTATCTTTTCCAATCCGTCAAAGGCACCGCCACATATAAAGAGAATATTAGTTGTATCTATCTGTATAAGTTCCTGCTGTGGATGCTTTCTTCCGCCCTGAGGTGGAACCGAAGCCATTGTACCTTCAAGGATCTTAAGGAGTGCCTGCTGTACTCCTTCTCCGGATACATCCCTCGTTATTGAGACATTCTCTGATTTTTTGGTAATCTTATCTATCTCGTCTATGTATATAATACCTTTTTCGGCTTTATCTATATCATAATCCGCAGCCTGTATAAGCTTAAGGAGAATATTTTCTACATCTTCACCTACATATCCGGCCTCTGTAAGAGTCGTCGCATCCGCAATAGCAAACGGTACATTAAGTATCTTTGCAAGCGTCTGTGCAAGATATGTCTTACCTGAACCGGTTGGTCCTAACATAAGAATATTGCTCTTCTGAAGTTCAACTCCGTCATCTACAACAGAATCCTTATGTATAATTCGTTTGTAATGATTATATACAGATACGGCAAGAACCTTCTTGGCATTATCCTGTCCAACTACATATTCATCAAGCAAAGCCTTTATCTCCATAGGCTTAAGCAGATTAATGTCCGTAAAAGTGCCCTTAGATGGTTCATCATCATATATCTGTTCCGCAAGAATCTCGTTGCAGACTTCTATACATTCATCACAGATAAATACGTCACCGGGTCCTGATATAAGTTTTCTAACCTGATTCTGATTTTTTTTACAAAAAGAACAACGACATCCTTTGTCTTCTCTGTTTCCGGCCATTTCGGTCCCCCAATCTGTTATTTTTAATACATTTTGTTGCGTACTTATTACGCAAGAATAACTCCCGCTGTCAGGCGGGAGTCTTCAATATTATTTTCTGTTCTCAATAATACTGTCAATGAGACCATATTCAAGAGCTTCCTGTGCTGTCATATAATTATCTCTGTCAGTATCTCTTTCAATCACATCAATTGGCTTGCCGGTATTCTTAGCAAGGATTTCATTGAGTTTCTGTTTGGTCTTAAGAATCTGGTCTGCTACGATTTTCATATCAGAAGCCATACCTCTTGAACCGCCACTTGGCTGATGAATCATTATCTCTGCATTAGGAAGTGCAAATCTCTTGCCCTTTGTTCCTCCCGATAAAAGGAAGGCTCCCATACTTGCCGCCATACCGATACAAATCGTAGATACGTCACTCTTAATATAATTCATTGTATCGTAAATTGCCATTCCGGCTGTTACCGAACCGCCCGGACTGTTGATATATAACTGGATATCCTTGCCCGGATCTTCTGCTTCAAGGAATAAAAGCTGTGCAACAACAATATTTGCTGATACATCGGTTACTTCTTCTCCAAGAAAAATAATTCTGTCTTTTAAAAGTCTTGAATAAATATCATAAGATCTTTCTCCACGGCTTGTCTGTTCAATGACATAAGGTACTAAACTCATATAAATCCCCTTTCTATCTGATTAATATGATTAAAATTATTCTTCGTCTTCAGCTTTCTTTGGTGCTTTCTCAACAGCCTTGCTTCCAAGGAGTTCTGCTGCTTTCTGTACTGCAAGATCTTTCTTAATCTGGTCTTTTTCAGTATCACCGATAAATTCTTTAACTTTTTCAACTTCCATATTGTACATAGAAGCCATCTTCTCTATCTCAGCATCAATGTCTGCTTCTGTTACTTCAATCTTCTCTGCTTCAGCTACTGCTTCAAGTACAAGGCTGTTCTTGATTCTTGTTGTAGCTTCAGGCTTCATTGTCTCCATAAACTGTTCAGGAGAACCGCCTACATACTGCATATACTGTTCCATTGAAAGTCCCTGTGACTGTAATCTCTGTGCAAAGTCTTCAACCATACGGTTAACCTGTGTCTTAACCATTGCATCAGGAATTTCCATTGTTGCATTTTCAACTGCTGCAGCTACTGCAAGTCTTTCTCTTTCGCTCTTTGCAGCTTCTTTCTTCTTCTCTGTTAAGTTCTTCTTAATGTCAGCCTTGTAATCTGCAAGTGTATCAAATTCAGATACTTCCTGTGCAAATTCATCATCTAACTTAGGAAGTTCTTTTGCCTTGATTGCCTTAACAACTACCTTGAATGTAGCTGCCTTGCCTGCAAGGTTCTCTGCCTGGTAATTCTCAGGGAATGTTACATTAACTTCTACTTCTTTGCCAATCTTAGCTCCGATTAACTGTTCTTCAAATGTATCGATAAATGAATGAGAGCCGATTGTTAAAGGATAATCTGTTCCCTTTCCGCCTTCAAATGCTTCGCCGTCAACGAAACCTTCAAAGTCGATGATTGCCTGGTCTTTATCCTTAACGCCTCTTGTTGTTACATCAAGAAGTCTTGAATTCTGTTCTCTTACTTTCTCAAGTTCTGCCTTAACATCATCAGCCGTTACTTTTGTGTCTACCTTTTCGATTTCAACGCCAAGGTACTTACCGAGTGTTACTTCAGGCTTAACTGCAACTGTTGCTGTAAAGATAAAATCTTTGCCCTTTTCAATCTGTGTTATATCAATTTCAGGCTGTGAAACGATATCAAGTCCGCACTCAGCGGCAGCATCTGAATATGCTGAAGGAATAGCATAGTTGGCAGCATCTTCATAGAAGATTCCTGCTCCGTACATCTTCTCTATCATTGCACGAGGTACTTTACCTTTTCTGAAACCAGGAACGCTGATTTTATTCTTATTCTTCATGTAAGATTCCTGAAGTGCTTTTTCAAAATCATCAGCTGAAACTGTGATTGTAAGCTTTGCCATGTTCTTTTCTAAATTCTCGACTGTAAAACTCATCTTAAATAATTCCTCCTAATATTACCGTCATCAGTTCTATATAGTTACAGACGGTTACACAGCGGATATTATAGCATATCGGTAAATTAAATGTCAATAAAGGCGTTGGCAGTATTTACCTATATTCAGGCGTTATAATTCTTGGTAAAATGCCTGTTCCAATATGCGGTTTCGTCCACTGTATCAAATATCCTGCTTATCTCACTACATAAAAACTTCATCTTGTCTACTATGCGGGGCAGATTCATTGCATTGTATTTTTCCATACATTCATCGTCCCACAGCATAGAGAATAACAACTGTACTTCGGTAATAGGATCTTCCATTGTCTCATCCAGCAGAAAATATCCGTTTTCAATATTACTGCTACTGCAAAGATATTTTTTATTCTTGCTACTACTTCCATATGTAAATCCATCGGGATTGTAATCATTCCAGTCTGATAAAAAGCCGTCACGTTTCGGAGAATATTTTGCATGAAACATCATGGAATACATCATATCTCCTGCCAGGTCCATATCCGTGTCACTTTCATTTACAAGCCAGTATTCATGTTCCCTGTCATTAAAGCTGACTCCCACAGAATCTTTTTTCAGAATTAAAATTACTATTTCTGTGGCATCATCCGAATCAAAAGTTGTAACTTCTTCTATGAAGCCTTCAGGCAGCTTTGAAAAATAGTCATCAATCTCATCCAGAATGGCATCAACCTTACGTTCATTATCCAATAGTTTATATGATGACACACTCTTTTCTTTTATTTTATCTTTGCCATAACAAATGGTTATGCCGTACTTTGCCTCTATTTTTTCTTTTTTATCAAGGCAGTAATCTGTCTCTTTGCTGTTACTGCATCCTGTAATGGTTAATATAAAAGACATTATAATTGTTGATATTATTAATTTTTTTATCGGCTTCATTTTATACCTCTTGTGTTATTCTTTACCTGCAAAATGCCTGTTCCAATATGCGGTCTCATCCACGGTTTCAAATGCTCTCTCCATTTCTTCACAAAGGTATTTTGCTTTATCACGTATTTTAGGGCTGTTTTTGAATAAATCATCCAAATCATAATCCGATTTCATTAAAAGTATAAAAATAGTCGTTGCATCATCGCCTGCACTCTGTAATGGTTTTGGGTCTATAAAATATGCGTTTTCTTTACTTGTATTTCCGTAAAAATATTCAGCGTATTTATCATCATCTCCATATTTATAGTCCTCCGGATTGAAATCATTCCATTTTAAAAGCAATCCATCCCTGTCTTTTCTATTAACCATATTAAATATAACTGACTGTATAACACAATATGAAATCTGGTCCTCCAAATCCTGACTGCTATCTATGTACCAGCAATCTCCTGTACTAATATCATATTTAACACGTGTCTGTTCGTCATATGACTTTTTTAGCACAATTTTTATTGTTCTATTGTCATAGTCATCATATTTTTTTAATTCTTCTATGAAACCTTTTGGCAATTTTGAAAAGTAAGTATCTACTTTCTTTAAATCATCTTTATCATCTGTTTCAATTTCTATTCCGTATTTTTCTTCTATCTTCTTTTCGTATGACTTGCCACAACCTGTTAATAAAAATATCGTTACCATTAATATAACAATTAATATATTTCTTTTTATATATCTCATAAGCATACCTCTCAATTAACCAAACTTTCATATAAAAATCCTACGATTTCATACATTTTTCCAATTATTTTATCTGCATACTCAGGGTATATGGATACCAGTTTCTTACGTTCGACGTCTGAGACACATACAAGGACATCCGCCATTCTGCATAACTTCTCAAATTTATTCCTGACATCATCATTTCCGCCAAAAGCATCCCAATAAGGCATAGGCTCCGGCGTGGGAACGGAATGGATTACATATACAAGCTTTCTGGTTTTAAGCAGGTCCTCCGTAATAATGTCCGCGAACTCATAAAACTGTATTACGATAATTCTGCTGTCAATCTGATTGAGTTTGTAAGTTTCCCTTTCACAACACAAAAAAAGACTGCAACAATTTATGTTGCAGCCGAGCTATCATAGAAATATAAATCCCCTTAGACCCCTAGCTTTGCGACCCCACATTTCTGCGGGTATGCCCATTCATAATTATGGTTTAAGTATAGTATTTCCGGTCGAAATCTGTCAAGTAATATTTATTTGAGTTTCCGTACTTTTATCCGCAAAACCCCGTTTCATAGGCATCATTATAAATTTTACGGGATGGGGTTTGTTTTCTCTACCTAATCGGCGGAAATCGGCCAAAAAGGTAGAGTTTCCCAGGTCTGCTTTTGGGAAATCTCTACCCAAACAGCGGAAATCAGCCGAAAAAGGTAGAGATTCCCAGTGCCCACGGCCACATATCTCTACCCAAACAGTGGAAACCCCGGAAAAAGGGTAGAGAACCCCGAACCAGCTTGCCGGATATCTCTACCCAAACAGCGAAAATTCAGCCGAAAAGGTAGAGATTCCAAGAGCCACCGGCCGCATATCTCTACCCAAACAGCGAAAATCAGCCGAAAAGGTAGAGATTCCAAGAGCCACCGCCCGGATATCTCTACCAAACAACGGAAATCAGCCGACATTTGTATTTCCGTACAGTAATATTTTACAAGTCATGCGTGTATATGATAAAATACACACACTGAATTGAATTTTGTGAAGATTTTCTTCACATAACAGGAGAATAGGAAATGGCATTTATTGAAGTAACTGACATCAGTAAGAAATACGGCAGAAAGCAGGTTCTTACCGATATTAATTTTACGGCGGAAAAAGGAGACTGTATCGGTATTGTGGGAGCAAACGGATGCGGTAAGTCCACGCTGCTCAAGATTCTGCAGGGCGGACTTAAGCCCAATGGCGGAACAATTACATACGATGGTAACACCCCCCTTGCCAATCACAGGTTTTTTCAGAAATATATAGGTTATGTTCCACAGGACAATCCACTTTTTGCAAACCTTACGGTAATGGATAACCTTAAATTATGGTACTGCGACAGCAGCCGTGACCTGAAGCAGGACATCGAATCTGGGATTATAAAATATTTTAAAATTGATTCCTTCATTAAATCGAAGGTAGCAAATCTTTCCGGAGGTATGAAGAAAAGGCTCAGCATTGCCTGTGCTTTAGCCACTGATCCGCAGATACTGATTATGGATGAACCGGGAGCTTCCCTTGACATTATTGCCAAAAATGACATTGTAGCCTATATGAAAAAATATATTGCAGGCGGCGGAACGATTATTATATCAAGTCATGAAGAATGTGAGCTTTCTGTCTGTACTAAAATGTACCTTATGAAAGACGGAGTCCTTGAATCATTAAACGGCAGTTGCTCCCTTTCTTCGATAATGGAAAGGATGGTTAAATGAAAAAGCATCTTTTATTCCTGTTATTCCAACTTAAAGCTTCCCTGAGGGCATTGCCACGCATTCTTTTTTCAACGGTGATTCTTGCCTTGGTTGTTATCTCGGTAGGTTTCTGCGGCAGCAAAATAATGAGCACGGATGCAAAAAAAGTAAATGCCAACATAGAAATTGTTATCCCGCCTGATGATACAACCCTTCTTATGGCATTTCAGATATATACCAATATGGACAGTATTGCCTCAATAGCCACATGTCATCTGTCAGAAAGTAAAGAAGCGGCTTTTGATGCTCTTGAAGAGGGCAGGGCTGCTGCCGTTGTTGTCATTCCGTCAGGCTTTATCGGCGGTATCCTTAACGGCACCAATATTCCAGCCAATGTATATCTGCCCCCAAATGCCGGAATTGAATCCACAATTTTTACGTCTGTTGTTGATGCAGGGGTTAAATCCTTAGCTTATGTCCAGTCAGCCATATATGCCGTAACGGACGTTGTACTTGCCCACAACATGGGCAATGACGTATTAACCGAAGCCGAGGACTACCTCAATGACGTTAATATTGACCTCGCTCTTGTAAGGTCACGTTTTTACACCCCTGTTGTTATTACAAGCACAGGTGTAAGCACCATAAATTATTATTTTGCAACCGTTATCCTGCTGCTTGTCATCTTATCAGGATTGTCGATTGCGGGAATTTTCAACGAAAACTCAGAGGCGGTACTCCACTCTATGAAAATCAACGGTATTTCAAAAGGCTATATAAGAACGAGCCAGTACATTGGCGTCGGGATTACTTTTTCACTGTTATTTTCCATAATTACAATTGCCGCCGCGACTGTAATTAATAAAGGACACTTTGCAGTTTCCCCTTCGGGGATTTTCGCATTTATAGCAGTAATATTCAGCGTGATGGCATTTATAATGTTTATATGTCTTTTATCCGACTGTGGGCTGATAAGCACCTTGCTTATATTCCTTATGGCGGTTGTAATGACCTACGCCTGCGGACGTATACTTCCTGCGGTATTCCTGCCTGAGACAGTTGCGGCTATAGGTAACTACCTGCCGCTAAAACATTGGTGCAATGTTTTTGAGACCATAGTAACCAACAAAAACAGCTATTCGTCACTGAAATATGTACTACTCTACGGCACAGTATTTTTTGCCGGCTCCATCGGTCTTACATATTTAAGAAAGGGGGAGAGGTAAGCGCTATGAAAAAATTTTTTACATGGTTACATATTCTTGTAAAAAGACAGTTTAAAAATCCTTTTCTAATAGTCATGCTTGTGCTTATACCCGTAACGGCATTTATTATTTCCCTTGTTCCTGAAAAGGAAAAAGAAAGCGGATATATTGCAGGGCTTTATGTTGAAGGGACTTCTGAAGATGACTTTGCCGGCGAAATCGTCGATAATCTTGTAGCAGGACACGATTCGATACGTTTTATACGTTTTGATGATTTGGAATCAATGCGTAAAAGCGTTACTGCGGAGGATATAATCTGTGGTTATGTCATACCTGCGGATATTAAATATAAACTTTCTTCTGAGGAGGATGCCAAGGGATGTATTACTTCATATATCCTGCCTGCTTCTTCTCTCCAGCCTGCAATTAATGAGTTGGTATATGCCGAGTTGATAAGGCTGTATGGCTATTACCTTATGGATAACTATATGAGCACCTCCGATATTTTTCCCAAAGGTGACTACACCTCCGAAGCTTTTAAATATTATGAAAAATATCTGGCAAGTGATGAAACAATCCATATTATATATGAAGAATACGGAACAGGCAGAAAAATAGAATCCGATATTAAAAATGCTTCTTTTACTTTCCCTGTAAGAGGTATTCTTTCAATTCTTGTATTTCTTTCGGGAATGTACGGATGTGTACTGTTCCTAAAAGATAATGAGAACGGTATTTTTCAGACTATAACCGGAAATATGCGTACAATGGTGCGTTTTATGTATATTATGATACCAACGGTATTATTCGGTATCTGCGAAGTGCTGACGATTTTTATTTCAGGAAATGCTGCTGCCCCGGGAAAAGAATTATGTGGAATGTTAATCTACATTATATTAATTACGGTCTTTTGTTTTATTCTTATCAGCGTAGTAAGAAAAAGCAAAATACTAAGTGCCTGTATTCCTGTAATTTTGCTTTGCTCCCTTGTATTCTGCCCGGTATTCATTAATGCGGATATATACATCCCTGCCATAAAATATGTGCAGAAGCTTTTTATGCCGTACTACTATTTGAAATTCTTTATGTAAAAAAATATAGCTGTAATATTAAACAGCGCCGGTTATTATCATATAACCGGCGCTGTTTGTCAAAAAGGCTGCTGCCTTTTTATATTACCAGAGATTACTTCTCTGACATCTGCTCTTCCTGTTTCTTAATCATTTTACGAACCATTTCTCCACCTACGGAACCGGCTTCTTTTGAAGTTAAATCTCCGTTATAGCCTTCCTTAAGGTCAACACCTAATTCGTTTGCTACTTCCATTTTAAACTTGTCCATGGCACCCTTAGCCGATGGAACTGTCATTCTGCTACTTGACTTATTCATGTCATGTTACCTCCGCAAAATATAATAATCTATACAACAGTTGTTTTCTGTTGTGGTATTATTATGTACAAAGGCAATGAGAATATTATACCAGATATTGGATTGCGTTACCGATTCTTACTGCCGTTTCGTTGCCGTCAAGAATCTCTAAAAGTTTAAGTCCCAGGTCAATGGTTTTGCCCATTCCTCTTGCAGTTATGATTTTGCCGTCAACAACTACTCCGTCACCTCTGTAATCAGCGCCGATAAGTTCTGACTCAAATCCCGGAAAACAGGTTGCTTTTTTTCCTTTTAAAAGACCATAGTGTCCGAGAATACTTGGAGCCGCACATATTGCTGCAATGTATTTGTCACGGTCATAATAATCCAGAATTACTTTTTTCAGTCCTTCGTGGGCAAGGAGATTTTTGGTGCCGTTTCCTCCGCCCGGCAGAAAAATCATATCTCCGTCCGTATAGTCTGATTCATCAAACATAATATCCGCTTTCACTTCTATGTTATGTGATGTCATTACACTTTTTGAAGTTTCTACGGAAACAGTTACTACGTCAAGCTTGGCTCTTCTTAAAATATCAATTACTCCAAGTGCCTCAACTGTCTCAAATCCGTCTGCAAGATACGCATAAATTTTCATATTTATATTTATCCTTCCTATGGTTATTTTATCTATATTATGGTATTTTAATACTTATGGGAGGTATCTTCAATGGAAATCGAAAGAAAATTTTTAATAAAAAAATTACCTGATAATCTTACTTCATATAATGCGAGAAAAATTGAGCAGGCATATCTTTGCACCGACCCTGTTGTCAGGGTGCGCCGTGATAATGATGACTACTACCTGACATATAAGTCAAAGGGCATGATAGTCCGTGAGGAGTACAATCTTCCTCTCACTAAAGAAGCCTATGGACATCTTCTTGCCAAGGCCGATGGTAATATCATAACCAAAACCCGTTATGAAATTCCCGAAAAAGATAATCTTACCATTGAGCTTGATGTTTTTGAGGGAAAATTCGACGGACTTCTACTTGCTGAAGTTGAGTTTGCTTCCGAAGAAGAAGCTCTCGGTTATATTCCGCCCGAATGGTTCGGAGAGGATGTGAGTAACAGTACAAAATACCACAACAGCACACTCAGCAGGTTACCTTAACCTACATATCATCAAGTATGCTGTGTGTAACTCCGTCAATTTTATAACTAAGCACATGTTCAAGGTCTATGCCTGACATGCTTCCGAATATATTGGCGGGAACGGCAGGGTTTTCATTTGTTAAATCACGAATTAATTTCTTGATTCTAAGGCGTATTGTATCCTCTCCGCCGTCTTTTGTATTAAGTCTGCATGCACATTTAACAAAATTCAGATTATTCCTGTTTTTCCATAAATTAATATCATCTTCTCTTATAAGATACATGGGTCTTATAAGCTTCATATCTTCAATGTTATCGCTTTTGATAACCGGAAGCATTGTTCTTGCCTGCGCACCGTATAGCATACTCATAAGAGTGGTTTCTATCACGTCATCGTAATGATGTCCAAGGGCTATTTTATTGCAGCCAAGCTCTTTTGCCTTTCTGTAAAGATGTCCTCTTCTCATTCTTGAGCAGAAAAAGCATGGATTTTTGCCTATTTCATCCACATCATCAAATACATTTGTATTAAAATACGAGACCGGAATATCAAAAAGCAGATTATTGAACTCCATCTGTTTCATATCTCTTTCCATATATCCCGGATTCATCATTATGTACTCCGGCGAAAAATCGTACAGCCTGTAATCCTTTGCCATTTTAAGCATCCTTGCTAAAAGCATTGAATCCTTTCCCCCGGAAATACATACCGCGATTCTGTCGCCGTCTTTTATAAGCTTATATTTTTCTATCGCTTCCACAAAAGGATTCCATAAAGTTCTTTTAAATTCTCCCGTTATACTGCGTTCGATATAGTACAGGTCTTTTTCATAGGCGTGCCAGCGGTGTCCGTAAAGTTCACATTCTCCTGCCTTTGTGAAGCCAAGTTTTGCATAGGAATTTACAGCCCTCAGATTATCCGGACTTACAAGGTAATGTACTGCTTTATAACCTCTGTTTTTTAATACAGTCATCGCCTTAAGTATCATTTTTGCGGCAATTCCCTGATTTCTGTAACTGTCTTTTACAACGAGTCTTGCAAGCTCCCTTGCTTTATTCCTGTACTTTTTATTCCACAGTTCAAGATTATCCACCACATCATCACTGTCAAAGGAAATTGCCGCTATAATTGTGCCATTATCCTCAAGGCAGAGCAGGCTTTTCGTCTCTATATCCTTTTTGCAGATACCGGTGTCAGGGTAACTGTCGTCCCATGTACACCATTCATTTAACGAGGCTTCTTTGTAAAGTCCCATGATTTCGTCTAAATCTTTAATTTCGGCATATCTGTATATCATAATATTTTTTCCATCACTCCCTGCACCGCACTCCTGGTATATCCTCGTCTATAGCAAAATACAAGCGTATGCCGGTTATCTCCTTCAGGTATTGTTATCCTTGCAAATCCCTCATCCGCTGCCATTTTTTCTATTTCATCCAGGAATTTTGAACCGTTTCCGCACCTGCGCTGTTCTTTTTTTATAAATAATTCAACGACATCCAGAGTATCGTCTTTTTCCCTTAAAACAACATTTCCTATAATTTCATTATTACCGTTTGTAAAAATATACAGATTATTCTCACATGTACAGGCTATTTTATGCTGTTCCTCTACTGTTCTGCCTGTTATTGCGGCTACGCCGGCTTCATCTGAATATACATATTTTCTTATGAATGTCTCATCTTTTTTGCTGTATTTTATGACAGGCTTTACCATATGGTAATATATATCATAGTACACATGCTGTCTTTCAATATTTATAAGTCTTTCAATCTCTTTTTTAAGTTTTTCGTTACCTGAAATAAAATCCACAAGCCTGTCCGAATATTTTGTTCCTTTGCCAAATTCAAATTCGGCTAACACATCCTTAAACTTCTTCGTCCTTGCATAATTTCTTCCAAGTCCATCTGTGGCTGTGTCAATGCAGTCGCACAATTTTATAATATCGATAAAAATACGGTATTCCGACTTCGTATTGTCAAACTCCTGCGGATATCCGCCTTTTCCATTGTAATACTTATGATGTCCAAGAACCACATCATTATATTCTGCCAGTGCCGGTATATACTTAATCATCTCGCTTCCCCGACCGGCGTGTTTCTTAACAATATCAAATTCAAGATCACAAATCTTCCTGAACTGCAGATTAACCACGTCGGTACACATAATTTTGCCTATATCATGTATCAGTCCTGAGTTATGTGCATAGTGCATAATTCTGTCCCTGTTCACATTGACACCCGATTCGGAAGTTATCCCAAATGTTCCCACAAACATGGACGGAGCTTCATCAAGGATGTAACCTGTTATAAGGCTTGCCAGCCTGCTTACCATATTCTCATGTATAAGGGTAACTATCTGCCTGTTCATAAATATTTTTTCAAGGAGATTAATTACAGTTTCTTCATCTTTTGTATATCTAAAAATCTTTTTAATATTATTTTCGATAAGGTAGTCGATTATGTAATTACGGGTAAGTACAGGAAATTCACTGTAATATGTCATTAGTTCATCAATATAATCATTCTTTCTGAATATATTAATCATTTCAGGAATAAGTGCATCTATATATGTAAATGACCTGTTCATATAACTTACGTCATTTACATCATATTCCTCATCACTGACCTCATCATCATACAACTGCAGAAAATTCTTAGTGTAATATGTAAACTTCTGCTGCAGTACCTTCTCATATTCATACTTTTTGCATATCTGTATATTATATTCACCCCTTGTAATTGCACCGGACATATTACGGAGCTTATAATACACAACAAAAATCCTGTTATCCACGCCATACAGACTGCCTGTTCTGTCCGCCTGTACACAAAACTCCTGTTCTATTATATCCTTAAACCACTGTTCAGGATCAGTACCTTTTTCTATATATTTCTCAACATACATACACACAAGCATATTAAGCATGCCTTTTATGCCCTGTTTTTTCTTATCTGTCACAAAATTAACAAGAGGATGTTCTACCCATATATCCAAAGCTGTCTTATAATACTCAACAACTGTCCTTGCTCCTGCGTTTTTGTCACATACCGCTGCTACAAGCCTGTAATAATATGATGCCATTATCCTGAACTGTCTGTAATCCTCCTTACACACAGATACGTCCGGATAGATTTCCAATGCTCTTCTGAAATACTCGCAGGCTTTCTCATATTCATTGACTTCCATTAAAGTCACTCCCATAAAATAGTAACAGTCAAAAAGCCTGTAAAGCGGCTCATGGTTCTTATAATATCCTATAAGAAGATTAAGTGCCGATGCCGTCACATTGTAATCCCTGTATCCTTCAGAAATAAAAAAATCCACATGTGTTATCATCATATCCGCAATGTCCGGCGTAAGATTTTCTTCTTTCAGGCTTAGAAAATCTCTCTCATGCTTATTACTTTCATCATGGATATACCTTATCATTTCTGATTTACTCTTTAGGGCATCTGACCACTTTTCAAAAGAATAGGAGCATTTCAATAATTTTATCTCAATTGCCTGTATGTCGCTTATCCCTTTTTTATAAAAATTATAAAATTTCTCAATTGTCTTTGTATCCATTAGTTTTCCTCTTTAAACACATATGTTTAATTATAATCCATGGCATAATACAGTGTCAAACAAACAGACTATTTACATTCATTTTACTTTTTGTTTACAAAGTGATGACATTTTCAAAAAAAAAGTGTATGATGGAAGTGATGGCATTTTATGCACTTAATCCAACGGAGGAAAAATAATGCAGATTACAGACATATTTAAACTGCTTGGAGGCGTGGGCCTCTTCCTATTCGGTATGAGTATTATGTCAACCGGATTAAAGAACGCATGTGGAGATAATCTCCAGAACATTTTGGAATGTGCTACCAAAAATAAAGTTGTGGCGGTCTTTGCCGGTCTGTTAATGACAGTCCTCGTTCAAAGTTCTTCCGCTATCGATGTTATGGTTATCGGATTTGTTAATTCGGGCATGATGAATCTTTCACAGGCAATCGGAGTAATTATGGGTGCTAATATCGGTACAACCATTACAGCACAGATTACGGCTTTTAACCTTGCCCTTTACACACCGCTCATTCTTTTTGCCGGAGCGGTTATGTATCTTTTTTTCAAAAAATCAATCGTCAAGCACATCGGCTCAATCATTATGGGCTTCGGTATGTTGTTTGCCGGTATCACAATGATAAAAGAAGTCGTGGGACCTCTTAGTGATTCAGATGAATTTATCAGTTTCATCTCGACTCTTAACAATCCAGCTCTTGCAGTTGCTTTTGGTGTGGGATTTACGGCTTTACTTCAGAGTTCATCTTCTTCAATAGTAATTTTCCAGACTTTTGCAGTCCAGGAAATTTTGACATATAATACAGCGGTATACCTTGTAATAGGTGCTGCCATAGGTTCTGTCACACCTAATCTTTTAGCCGGACTTACCGCTAACAGAGAGGGTAAAAGAACGGCAGTGCTCAATCTTTTATTCAACCTCATACGAGCCATACTGCTTATAACGCTTATTAATATTATTCCGCTTACTGACTGGATATGCCGTCTCTCACCTAATGATGTTGGACGTCAGGTTGCGAATACACATACAATTTTTGCTGTTATTGCAGTTCTTGTGGAATTGCCTTTTACCAAATTTATTATCCGTCTTGCGGAAAAGATTATTCCTGTCAACCCGGAGGAGAACAAAACACGTTCGGACAGGTCCCTTGTGTATATGAACCAGCTTGATAACATTCCTGTATCTGTTGCGCTTCACCAGACACAGCGTGAGATATGCCGTATGGGACGTATCGCTGCCAACAACCTTAACAATGCAATTAAGTGTTTCTTTGATTACAACGCTGAAAAAGCCGCAGATGTCCGCAACAACGAGGAAACGGTCAATATACTTAACCACTCCATCGCTGATGCAATGCTCCAGTTAAAGACACTTGACCTGACTACGGAAAATATGCGACGTGTTTCAATGATGACAATTGCCGTTACGGATATTGAAAGACTTTCAGACCATGCCGAGAACATCGTTGAGTACATTGAAGAGATGAATTCCAAAAAGGCTTCTCTGTCCGAATCTGCCCTGGACGAGCTTAAGTCAATGGCTAAAGATACAATAGATGCGGTTTTCCTTTCAATAGATATTTTTGAAACAGAGGATTACAGCAAGCTTGATGAAATCGAGCTGCTTGAAAGCAATGTTGATAATTACGAAAAAGAACTAATTCATAACCATGTTGAACGTCTTATGAACTCCAACTGTGATGCTTTGTCAGGAATTATTTTTTCCGATATTGTTACAGATCTTGAAAGATGTTCTGACCACGCAATTAATCTTGCTTATGCGCTTAAAGAAAGAAATAATTAAAAATAAAGGTCTTGTCCCCTTCTCATGTGGGGCAAGGCCTTTATTAATACCATATTACGGCTATGCTTCAAATCCTATGAGTATAGAACCCGGTTCTGCGTAATAGCTGCAAAGTGCTCTTGTCTTATTTATCTTTCCATTAAATAACCCAAATTCATCCTCAATTAATTTACTTAATTCTTCTGCTCCTGTTTCGTTATTATTATGGGATATGATAATTTTGCCATTTTTATAACCACATTTTTTAAGATGATTAACAAGCTTGTTTAATGCCTTTTTCTCACCTCTGCACTTGTCCATTGGAAGCAGGGTTCCCTCTTCGCTTGCCTTTCCAACAATTTTAATTCCTAAGAAATCAATTCCGGTAGCTACTACGGGGTTAATTCTTCCGTTTTTTGCAAAATTTTTGACCGATGCCAATGAAAAATACAAATGTGTCTTCTCTTTATATTCAATAAGTCTGTTATAAATTTCATCAGGTGAAGCTCCTGTGCCAATAAGCTCCTGTGCCTTTTCTGCAATTAATTCTATCTCCGGTCCTGTAGACAATGAATCAATAATAAAAACACGGCTTCCCTTGTGTTCGCTTTCATATTTACCTTTAGCTGCAAGAGCACTGTTATAAGTTCCTGACAGACCACTTGTTATTGTTATACAGAATATAATATCATCATTTCCAAATGCCCGTTCCCATTCCTCAGGACTTGGGCTTGCAGTTGATGTTTTTCCCTTATATGAAGATAGTTTCTTCTGCATTGCATCGATATCCACCATATCATCATCTACATAATCCATATCTCCAACAATTATATGAAGCGGTGCCACACCTAAATTCATATCTTTATAATCAACAATATTTGCTGAAGAGTCCGTTACTATTCTCATTTCAAAAAACCTTTCATATCGTTGTAAAATTATTTTTATAAGTTTTTAAATAACCTTATATAAGTTATATTAAACCTCTAATATGGTTCTGTCAATAGGATGCGGCATTGCATTTTCCCAACAACGGATATATAATAATTAATATGTTTATAGTCAGTTTAAATAAAAAAACCAACATGTTGGTATTACAACACGCCGGTTCTTTCGCACGAGGTTAATTCAAAATATGAATAATATTACAGAAAATTTCAGATTGCCAAGGTATAAAGAAATTCCTGATATCGGTCTGTATCTTGAGCAGACCGTCAGCTATATCAATAACATACTTTCAATAATTGACATATCAATCACATCTTCAATGCTAAGCAATTATGTAAAAAAAGGGTATGTTACCCATCCTGTCAGGAAAAAATACTATCCTGACCAGATATCTTACATTATATTTATTGTAATCGTAAAGCAGGTACTTTCCATGGAAAATATATCCGCTTTATTTTCGTTGCAGAAATCAACATATCCGCTTTCTGTTGCCTATGATTTTTTTTGCTCAAAGCTTGAAAAAACTCTTTCTGAAATCTATGAAGGCAATTCGGATTTCGCAACATCTCCTGTCCAGTTTCCTTTTGAAAAAAAGATAATCAACAGTGTAATCACAACTACAGCCCAGATTATCTATCTGAATGACTGTTTTAAAAACATAATATCAGATTCGCCCATCTCTTAGCATCTCAAGAAATCTCGTATCTCTCTCGCAGGTAACATCCTTCCCCAGCCTGCGGTTGTTCTCTATTATATCATCAAGCTTTGCAAAAACAGGATGGAACCCTTTTTCTATCTCCGATAAAGTCATGTGGGTATGCTGCTGCCCCTCCTCCACATCACAGAAATAAAAAAAAGTACGGCACTCATATTTGTTATCTTCTTCAAAAAGGTCACGGCGCAGCTCCAGCACATCCCCGATTTCCCTGACAGAATCCCTTATAACAACAAGTCCTGTTTCCTCTAAAGTTTCCCTGCATAAAGTATCCAGAAGGCTCTCATTATTCTCCACACCGCCACCGGGAATCTTATATATTCCATCCCGGTTCTGCTGCATGGCATATCTGCCGTCACGACATATGATTGCCCTCACGGTATTTTTCACGGTTACGCTGTGCGTATCATCATAATCCTTTGAATCTAGTACAAAAAGTCTTCTCATATGCAATCCATCCATTCCTAAATTTTCCCGATTAACTTAAAAATAAATATCTTCAAACATGCCTGTTATGCAGAATATACTCCATAACATAGTTCTCTCTCAATACCCACGGAAACTTTTCGTAATCCTTTATGCCGGAATTAATTGCAAAGGCCTCCTTAAGGGTAAGCCAGACAGGAACGTAGTCTCCATTATGTACTTCACTTTTTCCGGTAACACAGCAGGTAAAATAGTGGGACAGCATTACTACAGTCCCGGTCTTTTTACGGAGCTCCTTTACGGTTCCGAAATCTCTTATGGTTCCACCGGCTATTTCATAACCGGTCTCCTCCATAACTTCCCTGCAAAGTGTTTTTGAAAGGTTCTCTCCATTTTCCTGTCCGCCGCCCGGGAACTTGAAATCGCCCTCAGGTCCGCGGACAAGTAAAAATCTGTCGCCATCCTTAATAATGGCTCTTGCTGCCTTTCTTTCCTTAAATGTATCAAACGAAATATAATTATCTATTTCTATTTCAATCTGCATTTAGGAACCACCTCCCAAACCAAATGGTACTATGATTCTATTTTAACACACTTTTCATACTTTTTACATAATCATATATGTGGGAAATACAATTTTCTCCATATTCCGCACATTTATTTACAATGGCAGAACCGACTATAACGCCGTCGGCATATTTTGCCATTTCAGCCGCCTGTTCGGGCGTTGAAATACCAAATCCCACAGCGCAAGGAATATCCTTTGCTTCTTTAACACTTTTTACCATTTTTGAAATGTCCGTTGTTATTTTGCTTCTTGTTCCTGTTACTCCAAGTGAAGATACACAGTATACAAATCCCTCGGCTTCTTTTGCAATCATACCGATTCTGTCACAGCTTGTCGGTGCAATTAATGAAATAAAATCAATTCCGTATCTGCTGCTTACCGAATTAAACTCTTCTTTTTCCTCATAAGGAACATCGGCAATAATAATGCCGTCTATTCCCACTTCTGCAGAGTTTTTCATAAATCTTTCTGTACCATAGGAAAATACAACATTCGCGTAGGTCATAAATACAAGAGGAATTTTTACATCCTTTCTGATTTCTTTTACCATGTCAAAAACTTTATCCGTTGTAATTCCGTTTTTAAGAGCCCTTATATTGGCTTTCTGAATCACAGGTCCCTCTGCCGTAGGGTCTGAAAAAGGTATTCCAAGCTCTATGATGTCAGCCCCCGCTTCCGCCATTGCCTTTACGGCTTTGATTGTTGTATTAACATCAGGGTCTCCGCTTGTAATAAACGGAATAAATGCTTTTTTATTGTTAAATGCGTCACTAATTCTACTCATAGATATTTTCTCCTCTATATCTTGCTATTGCTGCACAGTCTTTGTCGCCTCTGCCTGATACAGTTATAATCATTATCTGGTCTTTATCCATTGTCGGTGCAAGTTTAATCGCATGTGCAACCGCATGGGCACTTTCAATGGCAGGAATAATTCCCTCTGTTCTTGACAAATATTCAAAAGCATTTACCGCTTCGTCATCTGTTATTGCAACATATTCTGCCCTTCCCCTGTCATAAAGGTCGGCATGTTCAGGTCCTACTCCGGGATAATCAAGTCCTGCCGAAATAGAATATACAGGTGCAATCTGTCCATAATCATCCTGACAGAAGTATGATTTCATTCCGTGGAAAATACCAAGTTTACCTGTTGAAATCGTGGCTGCAGTATCTTTGGTATCAATACCTCTTCCCGCGGCTTCACAGCCTATAAGTCTTACACTCTCGTCTTCAATGTAATTATAGAAAGAACCGATTGCATTGGAGCCGCCGCCTACACAGGCAAGTACGGCATCCGGAAGCCTTCCCTCAAGTTCAAGAATCTGTGCTTTGCTTTCCTTTGAAATTACTGCCTGAAAATCACGAACTATTGTAGGGAAAGGATGTGGTCCCATAACAGAACCGAGTACATAATGGGTATCATCTATTCTCTCTGTCCATGCTCTCATCGCCTCCGATACAGCATCCTTAAGTGTTGCCGTACCTGTTTTGACTGCATGGACTTTTGCTCCGAGGAGTCTCATTCTATATACATTAAGTGCCTGTCTTATTGTATCTTCTTCTCCCATATAGATTTCACATTCCATACCGAAAAGTGCTGCTGCCGTTGCTGTTGCAACACCGTGCTGGCCTGCTCCGGTTTCCGCTATTACTCTTGTTTTACCCATTTTCTTTGCTAATAACACCTGTCCGAGAACGTTGTTTAACTTATGTGATCCTGTATGGTTCAGATCCTCTCTTTTAAGATAAATCTTAGCACCCCCAAGGTCTTTTGTCATCCTGTCGGCATAGTAAAGAATTGAAGGTCTGCCTGCGTAATTTTTTAAAAGTCCGTCAAGCTCCTTATTAAATTCTTCATCATTTTTATAATGTTCGTATGCTTCTTCCAATTCATTAATTGCATTCATCAGTGTTTCGGGTATGTACTGTCCACCGTGAATTCCAAATCTTCCTTTTGACATTTTATAATTCCTTTCTGCATTTATTTATTATTTTTCTTATTTTATCTTCATCTTTGAAGCCATCGGTTTCGACTCCGCCTGATACATCAACAGCATAAGGTGATATGGCAATTGCTTCATCAATATTGGATTCGTTAATTCCTCCTGCAAGGAAAAACGGTTTTGTCACATTTCCTATAAGCTTCCAGTCAAAACATTTTCCTGTCCCTCCTTTTCCGTTATCCAAAAGAATATAGTCGGCACCGCTTTCGTTATATTTTTCACAATCTGATTGTGTTTCTACGGAAATTGCTTTAATTACAGGTCTGCCCGTCATCTTCTTTATGAACAGGATATCCTCCTCCGGTTCAGTTCCGTGAAGCTGCGCAATATCTATTATGCCGTCATTGAGGTATTCCGCCACAATTTCAGGCTTTTCATTTACAAACACCCCAACGGTTTTTATTTCCGGCAGAAGTCTTTTCCTTAATTCCATTGCATCGGCTTCAGATATGTATCTTTTGGATTTTTTATAAAATATAAACCCTATATAATCGGGGCGGTATTTATTGACGATTTCAATATCTGCTGCTCTCCTTATACCGCATATTTTTATTTTCTGCATTGTCAGATACCTCTTAATGCTGCTATTGTATTTTTCTTATCTGCGGAACGCATAAGGGTTTCTCCTATCAATACGGCATCAGTTCCGTTTTCGTATAATCTTTTGATATCCTCCGCATTCCTTATCCCGCTTTCCGATACATAAATATAATCCTTGGGCACCATATTCCGTAGCCTCAGACTTGTGTTGATATCCACTTCTAAAGTCTTTAGATTTCTGTTATTAACTCCGATTATTCTGCCGTATCTGAGAGCTGTTCCAACTTCTTTTTCCGTATGGGCCTCAATAAGCACCGACAATCCAAGTTCTCCTGCAAGTTCTGAATATTCTTTAATCTCAGCCTCCGTAAGTATGGCGCATATTAAAAGAATTGCAGAAGCACCCATTATTTTAGCTTCATATACCATATATCTGTCAACGGTAAAATCTTTACGGAGCACGGGGATTTTTACTTCTTTTGCAATTTCTTTAAGATAATCGTTGCTTCCTTTAAAATAAAAGGGTTCTGTAAGACATGAGATTGCGTCTGCCCCGGCATTTTCATAATCTTTTGCTATTTCCAGATACGGAAAATTCTCTGCTATCACGCCTTTTGACGGCGAGGCTTTTTTTACTTCACATATAAAAGACAGTCCTTTTTTGGAAAGTGCTTTTTCAAAAGGGAAATCATTGTTTATTTCCATTGAAAAAGCTTTTTTTTCAAGCTCTTCCATGGTCGTAATTTCTTTTAACTTTGCTATTCTTTCCTTTGTCTTTCCTGCTATTTCGTCGAGAATCATTCTATGCCTCCCCGTTGCTTAATTTGACAAACTGTTCAAGTTTTCTCATTGCCGCACCGTTATCTATTAATTCTTCCGCCAGTCTTATACCGGATTCGATTGACTCTGCTTTTCCCGCAACATACAAAGCAGCTCCCGCATTAATGACAACAGCGGTTCTTCTTCCACTTTTTTCTCCATTAAGGACAGCTTTGGTTATTTCGGCATTCTCTTCTCCTGTTCCTCCGGTAAGTTCTTCTTTGGTACAACGTGTAAGCGAAAACTGTTCCGGCGTTATTTCATAACTTTTAAATTCTCCATCCATAACTTCACATACCTTTGTAGGTGCGGATGCTGAAATCTCGTCCATGCCGTCTTCACCGTACACAACCATAGCTCTTTTTACACCAAGATTGTAAAGGACATGTGCAAGGCTTTCTACAAACTTTTCGGAAAAAACACCCATAAGCTGCATTGACGCATTGGCAGGATTCGTCAGCGGTCCGAGGATATTAAACACCGTTCTGAACCCAAGTTTTTTTCTGATTGGTGCAACATATTTCATTGCCGAATGATACTTCTGTGCATGTAAGAAACAGATATCCGCTTCATCAAGGCATTTCTTACTAACTTTTTCATCTGCAAGAATATTGACACCAAGTGCCTCAAGGCAATCCGCAGCACCGGATTTGCTTGAAGCTGCCCTATTGCCGTGTTTGGTTACCGGTACTCCTGCTGCAGCAATTATAAAAGATGCTGTTGTAGAAATATTGAAAGAGTTGGAGCCGTCTCCGCCTGTGCCTACAATTTCAAAGGTCTCTTTGTCTGTTAAAAGGTGTGTTCCTGCTGCTCTCATTCCCTTGGCCGATGCGGTTATCTCTTCAACAGTCTCCCCTTTCATTGTAAGTGCCGTAAGGTATGAGCTTATTAATACGGGATCTGTTTCCCCCGACATAATTTCACCCATTACTTTTTTTGCCATATCTTCTGTAAGATTTTCTTTATTTATAAGTTTGATTATTGCTTCATTTATCATAATTCTTATCTCCTGCTGTTAATAAAATTTTCCATCATTCTTTTACCATCTTTTGTAAGAATGGATTCCGGATGGAATTGCAAGCCGTATACCGGATACTCTTTATGCTCTACCGCCATTATCTCTCCGTCATCCGTTTCTGCCGTTATCTTAAGGCAGTCAGGCAGGGTTTCTTTAACGGCCGCTAAAGAATGATATCTTGCAACAGATATTTTATTATCAAGTCCTTTAAAAATCACCGAATCCGTATCTGCATTTATAACGGAAGTTTTACCGTGCATAAGTTTTTTTGCATAAGATACCGTTGCACCGAAGGCTTTGCATATTGCCTGATGTCCGAGGCATACGCCAAGAATTGGTATTCTGCCTGCAAAATATTTAATAATATCTATACATATTCCGGCATTTTCAGGTCTTCCCGGTCCCGGCGATATAATTATTAAATCGGGATTTAATAATTCAATTTCTTTTACAGTCATTTCATCATTTCTTATAACCTTTATATCAGGTTCAATCTCACCTGTAAGCTGGTATAAATTATAGGAAAAGCTGTCATAATTATCTACAAGTAATATCATTGTCAATTCCTCCCTCTGCTTCTTTTAAAGCATTCATTACAGCCTTAGCTTTATTAATGCATTCTTCAAATTCATTTTCGGGAACCGAATCGGCAACAATTCCTGCTCCCGACCTTACAAACACTTTTCCGTTTTTGGCAAATGCCAGTCTTATCGCAATACATGTATCAAGATTTCCTGTGAAATCTATGTAACCTATGGCACCGCCATAAATTCCTCTTTTATTATTTTCAAGCTCACATATAAGCTCGCAAGCCTTAAGTTTCGGTGCCCCGGAAAGTGTTCCCGCAGGCAGTATTGAATCCACTGCATTTAAAGCATCCATATCGTCTCTTATGATACCTCTTACCGTTGAACCGATGTGCATTACATGGGAGTATCTTTGTATCTCCATATATCTTTCAACTTCAACAGAACCGATTCTGCTTATTCTGCCTATATCGTTTCTTCCCAGATCAACAAGCATATTGTGTTCGGCAAGTTCTTTTTCGTCCTGCAGAAGTTCTTTTTCAAGTCTTAAATCTTCTTCTGTATCCGCCCCTCTTTTTCTTGTTCCTGCAAGAGGAAAAGTATGAAGCTCTCCGTTTTCAAGTTTTACAAGGGTCTCCGGTGACGCACCTGCGATTTCCACATCATCACTTGAAAAATAAAACATATAAGGCGATGGGTTGGTGGTTCTTAGTACCCTGTAAGTGTCAAAAAGACTTCCTTCAATATCTGCCTCAACCCTGTTTGAAAGGACAATCTGGAATATGTCACCTTCAAAAATATGTCTTTTGCCCTTCTTGACCATTTCACAATACTGTTCTTTGTCAAAAAGATACCTGAAATCACTTTTAAGCTGCAATGGTCTGTTTTCTTCCATTTCACCCTCAAGCAGCAGTTTCTTCATATTTTCAAGTTCCATTACCCCTTTATTATAAGAGGTGTCAAAATTCTCTGTTCTGACATTCACAATCAGTATTATTTTCTGTCTGTAATTATCAAAACATATTATTTTGTCAAAAAGCATAAGGTCAACGTCCTTAAAGGATTCCTCGTCCTTAGCGCTTAACTTTAACGAAGGCTCGCTGTATTTTATATAATCGTAAGAAAAATATCCTACCAGTCCGCCTGCAAAAGGTGGAAGGCCTTCAAGTACAGGTGTTTTATTGTCTTTGATGATTTTTCTTATATATTCCATGGGATGGGTCACTTTTTCGGTAATCTCAAATCCGCTTTTTATTTTTAAAACTCCATCCTGACAGGTAAGTTCAAGTGTAGGGTCGAATCCCAAAAAAGTATATCTTCCCCACTTCTTATCTGCCTCAGCACTTTCTAACATAAAACAGTGATGGCTTACTTTCTTAAGTCTTTTCACTGCCATAACAGGTGTTACCATATCGGAATTAAGTTCCATGGTTACAGGAATTCTCTTGTAATCGCCTGCTGTAATAATTTTCTTAGCTTCCTCCGGTGTCGGATACATATTTTCCTCTCTTTCCTGTCAGGAAGCAATAAAAAAGCCCCTGACAATATCATTAATATTGTCAAGGGCGAATATTCAATCCGCGGTGCCACCTTGATTCACATAAAATGTGCTCTCTTCGAGATACCAACATATCCCAGGCAACTAACGTATGCCCTACGTCATAGAATACTAAGCCCTTAGCTGTTCACTATGCCCTCAGTGGTCCATTTGATAATCTGCGTTCAACCCGGCTCTCACCATCCCAGGCTCTCTGTGTGTGCAACAACTAACGTTATCTCCACTTCAACGGTTTAAAGTGTTCAATTTATTTCTTATAAATTACCATAGGGCACCTGTATTGTCAATGATATTTTTTAAGATTATTATCAATTTCCACTGCCCTGTGTCTCCACAGATGGCCGCTGCATACAAGCGTATGCCCCCGTTTTGCAATGTCTTCCCTATGTACTGCACTGTTTACTATGTCAGGAATCTCCTGTATATTATCAAGACTGAATCTTAGATATTCTACACCATCTTTTGCTATCTCATCTATATAGAGGGAACTGTCAGATACCACAACTGAGCCCTGTGCCATGCCATTAAAAAATCTGTCATGGACACCGTCTTTAAACCAAGGCATAATATTTACCGATGCTTTGCTTCTTTTCATATATCTGAGGCATTCCAAAGAATCCCTTTGTCCTAGCAGAACCAGATTTTCAGGTTTCTTACATCCGGCTTTTTCCCAGTCCTTCCCGATAATATGTACCTTAATTCCATTTTCCGCAAGATTACATATAATCTTTCGCCTGAAATATGACCTTATATACAAGTCAATTACCATCATCTTATTGGTAACCATAAGCATATCTTCTCTTGTAATATCAGGTATATCAGCTCTTACATGTTCCTCAATTACTTCATCTATTCCTTTGCCTGTATTGGTCTTTAAATCCTCAATCATTGAATAACAAAATTCCCTGTTGTCCTTATCCAGCATATTTATCCTGTCTTCAAGTGGTTTGATATTCACATAATTTCCCGCAAAAAATACATCAATATCTCTTTTGTGCCCACCTTCGCCAAGGGAAGTTCCCGCAAGAGGTAAAAAATCAACCTTCTTACCGGGATAATATCTTCTTATAAAATCCACATGCTGCCTGTCAATACAATACAGCATACAATCATTAATCATTTCCAGCTGGTCCCTGTAATAAAGAGGATGGTCAACCATGATGCAGACTTTTTTAATACCATAATAATCCCAGACAGAAGTCTCTTTACCATCTGTTCCCTCAGCCATAAACTGGCTCTCCCCGCTTAGTCCGATAAAATTAAAAGTTATAAGTACAGCCTTTTCTCTTATGTTTTCAATAAAGTGCCTGCTCTCAAGAGGTTTTTTCATATCCCATGCAATTACGTTTTTATTTAATTCCGTATAAAACGTCTCCGCCAGCCTCTCCGAAAAAAAAGACAGTGTTTCCACCGGACCTTTTATAATTATAACGTCAGTATAATCCATAATATGCCCTCCGTTTACATTTACAAAAAAAGTACCGGGAAATCCCATTTCCGGTACTCTTAAAAATGCGGATAACAGGAGTTGAACCTGCACGGGTGTTCCCACTAGAACCTAAATCTAGCGCGTCTGCCAATTCCGCCATATCCGCCCGCAGCATTTATTGACTGCTCCTATGATTATATCCTTTTTTATTATTTTATTCAACTGTTTTATCAGCAGCTTCATATATTGCCTGTGCAAGACTTGAAAGTGCCGCTTTATCGCTTTCCTTAACTGTGGACTTAATCGTTACAACAGGTTCAACCACTGTAATATTTTTGAAGGTATCAACAATGTTTCTCATTACTCTTGCCGCACATGGTGCCCAGGAACCGTTCTCAACCATTCCCACAGTTCTGTTCTGATAAGCCCTTGACTGCAGGTGTAAAAGGAAATCCTGCATGCAAGGGAACACCCCTCCGTCATAACTTGCGGCACAAAGAATCATTCTGTCATATCTGAAAGCATCTTCAATTACCTCTGCCATATCTTCTCTTGATAAATCACTTACTACAACCTTATCTTCACCTGCTTTTTTAAGCATATCAGCAAGTTCATATGCAGCCTTAGCCGTATTACCATGAATGGACGCATAAGCTATCAATACGCCTTTATTTTCAGGTTCATATCTGCTCCATGTATCATAAAGTCCTATGTAATATCCAAGATTATCTTTAAGTACAGGTCCGTGAAGCGGGCATATCATATTGATATCAAGTCCTGCTGCTTTTTTTAAGAGCTGCTGTACAGGTCCGCCGTATTTACCTACTATGTTAAAATAATATCTTCTTGCTTCACAAGCCCAGTCTTTATCCTTGGTAAGCTCTATCGCTCCGAATTTGCCGAAACCATCTGCTGAAAATAGAATTTTCTCGGTTGCTTCGTATGTGACCATTACCTCAGGCCAGTGAACCATCGGTGCCATGTAAAAGACTAATTTATGTGTTCCCAGTGAAAGTTCTTCTCCTTCTTTTACTACAATGCTTCTTTCTGAAAAATCCATGTCAAAAAACTGGGGAAGCATCTGAAATGTCTTGGCATTGCCTACAAGCTTCATATCCGGATATCTGACTGCAAGTCTTTCAATATTGGACGAATGATCAGGTTCCAGATGTGATATCACAAGGTAGTCCGGTTGTCTGTCTTCAAGAACTTCTGTAAGATTACTAAACCACTCATCTGTCTTTCTTTCATCAACAGTATCCATAACTGCAATTTTATCATCTAAAATTACGTAAGAATTATATGAAACACCATCAGGTACCGGATACTGGCTCTCAAACAAATCTATGTCAGTATCATCAACGCCTATATATTTAACACTATCCGAAACTATCATTTTATCTACCTCGTTTCTAAAAATATTTTACTATAGTAACATCATATGGATTTTTCCACATAAGTTATAAATGCCTCTTTAACACTTGTATATTTGTTTCTTGATAAAAATGCTGCGTATTTATCGCCGCATAGATACACTGTGTTTTTGTCAATCCTTGATACATACTTAAGATTGATTATGAAACTCCGATGGCACATTACAAATATAAGCGGATTAAGGCCTGTCAAAAAATCATTGATTGTTCCCATAACCCTTATTACTTCACCATTCTTCATATATAATTTCAATCTTCTTGAATCTTTCTCAACCATGACGATATTATATGTATTGACTTTGCGGTACATACAATTACCCTCATCAATTACAACATTAATTCTTCTCTTACACAGAATATTAAATGCATCACATATACATCTTACAATACGTTCCTGATTCAATGGTTTAGATATATATCTGAATACACAAAAGCTCATCGCATCATCCAGAAATTCAGTATGTGACGTTACATATGCTATAAGCACATCGGAATCATCCTGCTTTAATGCTCTGCCGACACTAATCCCATCAGCCCCCGGCATCTCTATATCCAGAAAAACAAGATCCTTTTCGCCTTCATCTTCTAACAAATCTTTTCCGTTGTCATATTCGTCACATTCCAGCAATCCCTGATAACCGCTTTTTCTCATACTTTTGAAAGCCAGTCTGATATTATCATGTAATCTCTGTCTTATGTATTCGTCATCATCACATATTATTACTCTCATATTATTTCTCCACATACAATATTACAACTGCATGAAAGACCTTATCTTCAGGACTATAATAAGCTGAAAATTCTCCGCCGTTTTTCTTAATCGTACTCTTAATGCTCTTAAGCCCAAGACCATGCATTGTTTTATCCGGTTTGTCTGAAATAAAGTCCCCATATTTATTCTGGACAGGTTTCTTTATGCTTCTGTTCAATATATTTATATTAACATAACTGTCATTTTTTTTCTGAATAGATATATTTATAAAAGGAGACTCGCCTCCACAATTCTCTATTGCGTTATCAAGCAGGTTATATAGTATCGTAGTAATGGTCATTTCATCAATGCCTTCAATACACTTATCCCTTATATCGCAGTTCATTCTTATATTCTTTTCTTTGGCCTTTAATGTATATCTGTAAAGAATCGCACCCAGAAAAGTATTGTTGGAAATATCCTCTACGGACTTCACATCCGAATCTTCCAACAGGTTATCCAGATATTTATTAACCTTGTCCACTTCACCGTATTCATTCATAAGCTTAAGCGTCTGAAAATGCTTTTTCATATCATGGATGAGAATTCTCATCTTCTCGTCCTTTTCCGAAGCAGTTTTTAAAAGCACTTCATCGCCTTCACGTTTCTGAATTGCAAGCTGTGCCATTCTGAGCTCTTCATTCCTCTTATTTGCCAATGAGAGCAATGACATGGTAAGAATCAACACTATCGAAGAAATCAACAGTGCAATAAAGACCAGCAAGCCTCCATTATCAATATCAGGAATTATCATCAAAACCTTGGTAAGAGCCGCATATAATACCAATATACATAACACAATTCCGGTCGCAAGAAATCCTTCTATTTCGACTTTTTCAGACTGTTTCCTCTTTTTCTGGAAATATACAATTACCATTGCAACCAAAAAGAGAACAGCTCTTGCCAGAAGCAATAAAAATCTCAGATTACTGCTATACACTTCATTCAAAAAGCCTATATGAAAGTGATTAGCTATATTAGCAATTTCCAGTTCACATAAAAAATTAACGGCAACAAGTACTGTAGCGTTAAAAAAAGAGTCTGCCGGATCCCCGGAATATGCAAACCCGAATACCAGTACCCCTGCCATAACATCCGCAAATGCGTTAAGCATGGAATTATCCGAATGGGTAAGCGTGGCACACCCATATAAAATAATATATATCAATATACGAATCGGAAGCTTAAACCTTGGTATATACATACACCTTGCAAATATAACCGTTACCAAAGCCTCCAGGAAATATGACATTATAATTACGTCCATCATTACTTTGTCCTTAATCGTTAATTATCCCAAAAATTACTAAATAATTATACATTTTTTTAGTAAATCAGTCAATAATATGTGAGCCTCCTATACACGGCTGTGAAGTTTTATATTAAGTGTAACAGGTTAAACGTCCTGTTAAATGTTTTATAC